>Ga0315294_10000694_pt1 | contig 36381 bp, 35 predicted proteins | sample YL17G13_40_MG_FD_203626 | JGI IMG/M metagenome (GOLD analysis project Ga0315294, IMG submission 203626) | Sediment microbial communities from Yellowstone Lake, YNP, Wyoming, USA - YL17G13_40 | ecosystem: Environmental > Aquatic > Freshwater > Lake > Sediment | place: USA: Wyoming | collected...
TTAGAAAATCCACCCATGGTGCAATCTCCATCGTATTTTCAGGCATGGCAGACACATGAGGACCGACAAGAATTATTTTAGTATTTGAATGTTTTTCCTTGATTTTTTTTGCAATATTTATATCATTTAGGATTGAGGGTGTAGATGTGTCCATTATTACGAAATCTGGGTTTTGTTTATCAATCATTTTATAAAAGTCTTCTATTGGAGTATCTGAAGCTATGGCATCTAACAATTTAACATCATGCTTCTTCTCGAGAACAGATGCAGCATATGCTAAATAAATTGGCGGGTGAATGCCGCCAGAAGTTTTTGCACTCCATCTAACTTGCCTGTTGAAATTCTTGAAAAAAGGCGGATTCGTGATGAAAATCTTCATTTTTTTCCCTTTAGTATTTACATCAATACTTTTTTATAAATTTAGTAACATTAACAGATGTTGCTAAAATATTAAGCTATTTTTCTATTTTTAAAAGATAGTTTGAAACTATATCAAGAATCTTGCTTCTTTGTTTATTATATTTTTTATTTCCCACTTTTCTTGCTTCTTCTAAAGCATTTTCTAAGTTTTTAATATCATAAACTGGTATTATCTTTTCTTGCCTTTCTAATTCTTTTACAATTTGAAGTTGATGATCATTCGTATGTTCATTAAATCTTTTAAGTCGCGGTACAACGATGACAGGGTTTCCTAATTCTAATGGTGTTATAATTGAGCCAACTCCACCATGTGATATGACAATAGAAGCCTTTTTACAAAGTTCTACTATATTGTCATAATCTGCGAATTTAAATGAATCGCAATTTTTTGGTATGTATTCAGTGTAGCCAGTCTGAATGATGACTTTTTCTTTTATTTTTCCAGAACCTATTAAACCATCCACTGCTTTTACCAATCTGTCAAATCCTCTTTCATGTGTACCAACTGTTACAAAAATCAAAATATCGGACCTCCATAAATTGCATTCTTATAATATTTTAAAAGTGGTTTCCATTGAATTATGAATAAGTCGGAGAATCTGTACAAAAGTCTTCCTGTAAATGATGGAGAATCAACTCTTGAAAAAGATTCTATGTAGATGACTTTTTTACCAAAAACCTTAGCATAAAAACATATAGGTAATGTAACGCCCGAACCTGTAGAAATTACAACATCTGGATTTTGTTTTAGAAGAATTATCAAACTCTGTATCAAACATGATAATATTTTTAATGGATTTCTCCCCGGCATGGTCACAAAATAAACTTTTTCTTTATTTGCTAATGATTCCGTAGTAGTTTTTTTAAAAGTTAAGAAAAAATGATCGTATTTTTTATAAATACTTTCTAATTGTAGCATCTGAAGTAATTGTCCACCAGCACTCGAAGTTAAGCAGATTTTCATATATGAGATATAAGCGTAAAAAATATAAAGATGATAGAACTATAGGATACCTTCTTTTTTTAGAAATTTTCTAACATCTTCTTTGCCAATAACATTTGCCTTAGAACTATATTCGCCTGATTTTACAGGTTTTAGATCTTTATATTCTGTCATCACAGGTGGTATTTCAAAAACTTCGTAGGGCAAGATTATTTTTGGCAATACTATAAACATATCATTAGTTTCCAAAATCTGATTATCATCCTCTTTACCGATAAGTTCTTCATGGAGTTTTTCACCATGTCTAATACCAATTGTTTTAATTTTAATTTTTTCGGGGATTTTAGCTAATTCTTCAATCATAACTTCGGCTAAATCTTTTAGCATCATCGCTGGCATTTTAAAAATAAATACTTCGCCGCCTTTTGCCATTTCTGTGGCTTTAAAAATCAATTGAATGGCTTCTTCCATGGACATAAAGAATCGGGTCATTTCTGGATGTGTCAGCGTGACAGGACCGCCATTTTTTATCTGGGTTTTAAACAAGACTATTACCGATCCGCTAGAACCAAGAACATTTCCAAACCGTACACAAGAAAAATTTGTTTTTCTTTCCCCTTTATAATAATTTGCAGTAGTTATCAATTTTTCAGATAATAATTTAGTTGCACCCATTGTGTTTATTGGGTTGACTGCCTTATCTGTACTTATACCTATGAATTTTTCAACTTCTTCATCTATTGCCATATCTATTGTATTTTGTGTTCCTACTACATTCGTCTCTACCGCTTCAAAAGGATTAAATTCGCATAATGGAACATGTTTAAGAGCAGCTGCATGAAAAACTATGTCTATATTTTCCATTGCCCTCTTTAATCTATTTCTAAATCTTATGTCACCAATCAAATATCTGACATTTTCAAATTTTTTTAGTTCATTTTCTAAACTAAAAATTGCAGCTTCGTTGTTATCTAAAATTCTTATTGAATTAGGGTCATATTTTAGCAACTCTCGAACTATGTTGCTTCCTATAGATCCTGCGCCGCCTGTCACCAATATTTTTTTTCCTTCAAAGATTTGTTTTGTCATATGTTTTCACTTTTATATTCTGCAATTTAATCTTTTAATTCTTCTCTTTAAAAAAATTGAAGATTTTTTCAATTATATAATCTTTTTCCTCATCTGTCATATTTGCATACATAGGCAAAGTTAAAACTTGATCTGATAATTTTTCAGTTAATGGAAGTTCTCCTTTTTTATAACCAAAATTTTTCATATAAAACTGTGTTAAATGAATTGGTGAAAAAAATATTTTTGACATAATACCATTTTTCTCTAAATGTTTTATTAGAGCATTTCTCATTTCTTTGCCAGAATTCATTCTTATTGTATACATTTGATAAACATGAGAAAAATCATGTTTTTCTATGGGCAAATTTATCTCCTTTATTTTTGATAAACTCTTGTTTAGATAATTTGCATTTTCTTTTCTCATCTTTATTAGCACATCTATTTTTTTGAGTTGTGATATTCCAAGAGCTGCAAGAATGTCTGGCATCCTGAAATTAAACCCTAATGTTATATAATCTAAGATATCTACAGATGAAAAATAATCATTAACTTCATCTCTGCCATGAGAACGTATCAATTTCAATTTTTCATAAATTTCTTTAGAATCAGTTACTATTGCTCCGCCTTCACCCGTTGTTATAATTTTATTTTGGCAAAAACTAAACATTGCAGAATCTCCAAATGTTCCTACTTTTTTATTTTTGACTTTAGCACCCAAAGATTCAGCAGCATCTTCTATAAGAATCAAATTATTATCTTCTGCTATTTCTTTTAATTCCTCTATCATGCAAGGGGAACCACCATAATGAATCGGTATTATTGCCTTAGTTCTTTTATTGATTTTCTTTTTTACATTTTCTGGATCTAAACCATAAGTTTCATTTTCTACTTCTGCAAAAATAGGTTTGGCACCAACATAAAGTGCTACATTTGCAGTAGCAATAAAAGAAAATGATGGAACTATGACTTCATCTCCTTGTTTAATATCATGCGCTAAAAGAACTGCATGTAATGCAGAAGTGCCTGAGTTAAAAGTAACGCAATATTTGACCCCCACATATTCAGTTATCATTTTTTCAAACTTTTCTATGTTCGGACCCACTGCCCAATTCATACCCCTTTTAATCGTATCTGTAACTGCATCTATGTCACTTTTATCCCAATATATTTTAAATAAAGGAATTTTCCAATTCACTAGCATCCCTCTACTTTAATTCCTCTGATTTTAGTTTTCGAATTATTTTTATTGGACTGCCAAATGCCAATACATTATCTGGTATATTTTTATTTACAAAACTAAATGCTCCAATAATAGAATTTTTTCCAACTGTAATGCCTGGCATGATAAGAGTGTGACTGCCTATTTTACAATTTTTTTTAAGTATAACTTCTCCTTTCTTTTTATCTATTGTAGACTCAGAATAAATGGAACAATGACTACCTATTTGAACAAAATCTTCTATAGTTACACCATTTTTTGCGTTAATATAAGTAAAGGCTCCTATGTCTGTTTTATAACCCAATTTGAGTTTGTGTTTATGCTGGACTAACCAACTCCATTTCGTTAGTTCCCCATCTTCAATCTTGGGGTATTCCCATTTTTTAAATCTATTTTCCAATTTAATCACTGGTTAATTTTTAATAAGTTAGACTAATAAGTTAATCTTTTCTCTAGGAGGCGACTGTTGATTTTTATCTTACTTAGTATGTCTGCTATTCTTTCTCCTGTTTTACCATCCCCATATGGAGTTTTACATTTTTTAACTTTCTCTATAAATTTCTTATCATTGATCGCTTTTTCTATTGCCTCTTTAATTTCTTCTTTATCATAATTCACATCAATTACATTTTCTGACCTTTCTCTATCTCTTTGTCTTGAACCTATGTTTACAAAGGGTAAATGAAATGATGGTGCTTCTATTATACCACTACTTGAATTTCCCACCATGGCATTTGCAACATTCATAATGCCTAAATAGTCTTTATAAGGTAAGCTTTTGTAAGTCTGAATTTTAGGATATTTTTTATATTGATTGATAATTTTTATCATTTCTCTACCACCAACATCCACATTCGGATATATAACAATTGTTTGATAATCAAGCTCTTTTACAGCTTCCATTGTTTCTTGCATTTGCTCTGCAGCATTTTTGGTATATATTGTAACCGGATGCTGAACAACCAAAATTATGGATTGATTAATATCCAAATTGAATTTTTTAATTACTTCTTTCTTAGTAGAGAAATTTTGTTTTAATATAGTATCCAATGATGGATTGCCTACTGTAAAAACCCTCCAAGACTCTTCACCCATTTTTAATATTCTTTCTGCGCTTTTTTTCGTCGCTGGAAAATGAATATGAGATAATTTTGTTATAGCATGCCTTACAGGTTCATCAACATGACCTGAAACATCACCACCATGTACGTGTGCTATGGGGACATTCATATAAGTTCCAACTACAGCAGCTGCTAATGAGTGACCTAAATCTGTCAAAACCAATAAAATATCTGGTTTTATTTTCTCTAAAACATCTACAAGCTGTAAAATGCATTTTCCTATCGATTTAGTCATTGCTACATTTGTATCTTCTGCTATCAAATTTTCTATTTTTGCAACAATTTCAAAATCATCTTTTTTTATTTCTTTTATCGTATAACCAAAATCATCTGACAAATGCATGCCGGTTACGATTAAAGAAAGTTCTAATTTGGAATGTTTTTTTATAGCTCTAAAAACATTGCTAGCTAGCCCATATTCAGCTCGTGAGCCAGTTACTGAAACAATTTTTCTTTTACTCATTTATACCAACTGTTTAAAAGAAATTAACTCATCTTGTTTTATATCTTTCTTAATTTTTCTTCCAATAATATCATCAATATATTTAGGGGCAATACCTGTACCAGGTCTTTTAATCGAAAGCATATTTTTTGTAATAATTGTTCCTTTTGGGATATCCACATTAGCAACTATGCTTTTTCTTATTAATTTTTTTATTTTTTCCTCGCTCTTTGTTGGTTTTTTATTAGGATTCCCAAGTATTTTTTCTATATTTGGTATAGTTTTTAAAATGTTTTCTATTTTTTCCCCTTTTTTAAATCGATTTTCGACATTTCGTATATCATGAATCATTTTTTTAAGTTCTGCTGGTTCTAAACTTGCTTTGTGATCTGGACCGGGTAAATTTTTATCTAAAGTAAAATGCTTTTCTATAATTCTTGCCCCCATAGCTATAGCGGCTATAGAAGTCGATATTCCTGTTGTATGATCTGAATAACCAACTAAACAATTGAGTTCTTTTTGCATACTTTGCATTGCCCTTAAGTTAACTTCTTCTAATGGGCAAGGATAATTTGTAGTGCAATGAAGTATTACAACTTGTTTATTTCCCTCCGTATAAAGTACCTTTAATGAATCTTCAACTTCTTCCATAGTAGCCATACCTGTACTCAAAATTATTGGTTTACCTTTCACAGCAACTTTTTTCAAAAATGGAATATTTGTTAAATCCCCAGAACCAATTTTATAAGCAGGGATCAATGGTTCTAAAAAATCAATAGCGTCTTCTGTATGTGGAGTTGATAAAAATATTATGTTTTTTCTATCGCAATATTTTTTTAATTCTTTAAAATCGCCATAATCTAATTCCAATTTTTTTAACATTTCTTTCTGGCTTTCTTTTGTTCCAATATTTTCCTTTTGATATGAAACCATTTTTGCATATTTGCTAACTAAATCCTCTGCTTTAAAAATTTGAAATTTAACAGCATCCGCACCTGAATTTTTCGCTATATCAATTAATTTTTTTGCTAAGTTGAAATTTTTATTATGATTAACGCCAGCTTCTGCTATAATAAATGCTGGTTCATCTTCTCCAACATACTTGTTATTTATTTTTATTTTCATCCTGTTTTCACATTTTATATATTTAATAACAGTTCTGCTAACATAAAGTCTATTTCATTATCTATATCAGTAAATTTTAAATGTATTATCAGATTGTATTTATTATTCGTTAGAAACCTGATGTCTCAATTTCCATTTTCCATTTTCTTTTTTCCAAAGATGAGGTGATCTAAACTCATCACAGAGTTTAAGAAAATGTTCCGGCTTCATACCCATGTAATCCATTATTTCCTGTAAGTATTTTTGTGGGAATTCACCATCAAAACGATGAACTAGTGCGACTCCTTCTTCATGCGTCAGATGTTTATTTCGTATCTCTTGCGATGCATCATATGAAGCTCGTCCAAGTCCGAATTTAATGTAAGTCGTATAATAATGAAGGCCGTCAATTTTATCATCCAAACTTACATATTTACTGTAAGTGCCTTCTGTACGAAATGGGTTAGGTTGAAAACCTGTATTTTCTACCGCATAATAATATGATTCCTGTGGTGTCCATTTTAGATAGTAGCCCAAGTAATGTACTTCTATTTTTGAATTTTTCGATTCTGAATAATCTATCGGTAAATAAGTCAAAATATCATTCAAAGTTAATTTATACTTGTCAAAAAGTTCTTGAATAGAAATACCTGATAAACATATCTCTGATAGATTTTTCATGGCATAGTAAGACTTGTCTCTTAAAGATTTGTTGTTGTCAGCGATTGGATTACCATATTCGGCTTCGCTTTCTCCATAAAAAACTAAAGGAATCCCAAATTTAATCGCAATTTTGGGAGCGAGATTTTTTTGCCCCAAAATGAATGTCTGAAATGGGTGGAGTAAATTTTCTATAGCTAATCTTGTTAAAAGTCGGTGGATTTTCCCATTGGGTTTAAATGTAATATTATCAAACCCACCTACTTCAATCCAGTTACGAAAGTTTTTCAAACCTATATCCGTATAGAGTATCGGAGGCCATGTGATAGTCAGCGGATGCATTCCATATTTATACTTTAATACGTGCGCTGCATAAGCACTATCTTTACCACCGCTTCCAGGCACAACACAATCATAATAACCATCATCACGACGATATTTATCTAGAAGTTTCACAAGTTCTTCTTCACGTTTCTTCCAATCAATTTTTTCTTTCTTCTCAGCATATCGACAAGCATCGCAAATGCCTTCATCATCAATGTGCAATGTATTATGTTTTGAATTTTTTGTATGTGTGAATTCTGGCATGGATGATGGTCTTTGATTAGACATTACACAACGTTTACAAAAAATCACTTCTTCAGGCAAACCGTATTTTGCCTCTAACCTTTGAGACATTTTTTCCCTCTATAAACATTTTTTTATAAAAGATATTAAATTACGATATATTATCATTCCTTGTAGTCCGCTACGTTCGGGGTGAAATTGACAGCCAAATATATTTTTATATTGAAAACTGGAACAAAATTCGATGTTTCCATATTTTGTAATAGATAGAATTATATCAGAATTAACAGGCCTTACATAGAATGAGTGAACAAAATACATGAACTCATTATTTGATAAACCATTAAATAATGTTTTTGACCATTTATCATCTTGGGTCGAAATTTTCTTTGCTAAATAAATACGGTTCCAGCCAACATGAGGAACTTTGAGTTTTTTGGATTTATTAATTGGATTATCGAAACGAATAACATCACCTTTAATTATATCCAATCCTTTATGTCTGCCAAATTCATAGCTTTCAGACATCAACAATTGCATCCCAAGACAAATTCCGATGAGTGGTTTATTAGACATGACAACTTTCTTAAGTGTATCGACTAAACCCATTTTTCTTAGTGCATTCATAGCATCCCCGAATGCCCCTACACCTGGTAAAATAACTGCATCGGCAGATAGAATTTCTTGTTTTGAGGATGTAATTTTTGCATCTATTCCGACGTGAGAACACATGTGTTTTACGCTAAACAAATTGCCCATTCCAAAATCAACAATAGCAATCTTAGGAGATTTTATATTAGGAATTAATTTCACCTCCTACAGGATATCGACATTCAATTTTATTTTTTATTAATTGCATCTTAATTTCAGGAATAGTAGTACTTTGAATATTTAAAAATTCACGTCTGTTTCGAAGGTATTCAATATTGCCCTCACTTGAAAAATCATCGTTAACATTGGGTTTTTTAACAAAGTTATAGTGAAGTATAGAAGCCATGCTTACTGCATCTGCTTTTCCATGAATTATGACATCACTTATATGATTGATTGTGCCAGCTCCGCCACAGGCGATTACCGGGATTGATACTGATTCAGCAATTTTTCGAGTTAATTCAATATCATATCCTAAACCTGTCCCCTCACGGTCAATTGATGTTACCATGATTTCTCCGGCACCCATCTCTGCTACTTTCACTGCCCAATCAAATGGATTAATTCCGGTTTCTTGTCGTCCATTATCAGTATAAGTTTCGTAAGAACCATCTTGTTTTTTAATTGCTTCAATCGATACAAGAATAGTAGACGAACCAAATCGCTTAGATGCTTTTTGTATAAATTTAGGGTTTTTAATGGCTGCTGTGTTTAAAGATACTTTATCTGCTCCTGCCCGAAGGACTTTTCGAATATCATCTATAGTTCTCAAACCCCCTCCAACTGTCAAAGGAATGAAAATTTCTTTAGATGTTTTTTCAACAATATCTAATAAATTATTACGTCCGTATAGACTGGCAACTACATCCATGTAAATTAGCTCATCAGCACCTGTCTCATAATAATACCGCGCAAAATTTTCAGGTTTACCTAATACACGCAAACCTTCCAGATGAATACCTTTCACTAAGTTTGGTCCCTTTATATCCAATCTTGGTATTATTCTAATAAAAGACATATTTTTGTCACTTTAGTTGCTTCTATATTTATCTAAAAATTATCGTTTAATATTTTTTAATAACAGTTCTGCTAACATAAAGTCTATTTCATTATCTATATCAATGCTTCTTTCGACTGGCATCACATATGGAATAATTTTACTAGGGTAAAAACTTCTATATTTACGCAGATTCTGAGGAGTCGAAATATAGATAGCTCCATTTGGAGCATATATGTAGTTCAAATCTTGCCTTCTCTTTTTGAGATAATCTCTGTCACATATAGGTTTCAAATAACCATTTGCAACTTCAAAACTCCAAAAAATATTTTTCTTTTTACAAACACTCACTACAGATTCACAATCATTTTTCAGAAATGTTTCTAGTGCATCACGTATATCTTTTATTGTTCTTAATGGCGATGTTGGTTGTAAAAGAATAATTATATCAAAATTACAACCCCTTTTATTTAGAAGATCTAAAACATGCAAAACAACATCAATTGTGTGGGTTTTATCTTCAGCTAATTCTTTTGGTCTTTTTATTACCTCAGAGCCATATTTTTCGGCAATCTTCGCAATTTCTTCATCTTCAGTAGAAACTATTGTTCTGTCTATAAAATTAGATTTTAACGAAGCTTCTATAGTATAAGCAATTAATGGATTTCCAGCCAATGATTTTATATTTTTTCTTTTGATATCTTTAGATCCACCACGAGCTGGTATTATGGATAATATTTTATTATTTTTTAACATAGTGTCTTGCTCCCCTAAAATTAATTTTATTTCCAAAGTATAAGTCATAAAAATTTTTTATCAAATTGTTAGCGGCATTCATGTTTTTTGAAGTATGCACGTAATAATCTGTTATCAGTTCTTTGTTAGTTTCAAAAAGTATTTTATAAAATTTTTCTGCTGGGATATCTGTAAAGTTGACTGTCAATAAATCCGAGTTCTTAAATTTATTAAAAAAGTCTTCTGGGCCAGATATAAAACCTCTATTTAGAGCCTCATAGTATAAATCAGATCCTGGGTATGGTGTTACAGGTCTGATTGTTCTTAGTTGATCATAAGTATTATATTTCTTTATTAATTCTACGTCTTTTTTTAATGATTCTTCAGTATCACCTTTGTTGCCCCATATAAAATTCAAGCCCAATCCGATTCCAACTTTTTTTGCTATTTCTGCAGCTCGAATATTTTGTTCAACTGTAGTTCTTTTATTCATTAAATCTAAAACTTTTTGATCGGCCGATTCCATTCCAAAATTAAGAAATTGACAACCAGTTTTTTTCAAACATTTAGCTAATTCTTCATCAAAAACATCTACTCTAGCATTGCATGAAAATTTTATTTTAAGTTTACTTGATTCTAAAATATTAAGAAAATCAAAAATTCTTTTTTTTGGGAATACAAACAATTCATCATCCATCATAAAATAATTTACTTTATATTTTTCTTGCAAAATTTCCATTTCCTCAACAACATTTTCTACACTCCTGAATCGTATCCATTTTTCCATCCTATAACAAAAATTACATCTGTTGATACATCCTCTACTTGTTAAAATTCCTAAAGCTCTATCTTTACTCGTCATTCTAAAAAGTTTGAGACAAGTCGTGTATTTATCCATAGGAAATAGCGACCATTCTGGAAAGGGTATAGAATCTAAATTTTTAATTGGATCTCGTCTTTCATTGATTACTATATTATTGCCATCACGATAAGCTATGCCTTTTATTTTTGAAATATCTCCCTTATTTGCTTTACATCTTAATAATTCAACGATTGTTTCTTCAGCCTCACCCATTACAACTACGTCTGCTTTAGTTTTGTTCAGCGTGTATTCAGGAATAGGAGTAGGTCCATGTCCTCCAAGAACTAACCAAGCATTTTTCTTATATTTGTTTATAGTATCACAGAGACCGATCATCGTTTCTTTGAATCTTGCTGCTAAAAATCCTACTCCAATTAGGTCAAATTTATTTTTTGATAAAAATTTAGCTAACTCTTCATTTGTATAATGAAATATATCTTGACAATATATTTTAACATCAACATTATTTTTCTTTAATATTGCGGCCATATAGCCTACACCTAACGGAAAATGATTGTCCTCTTGATAAAGGTCATGAACTATGAATAACACTCTACAATTTGCACTCATTTTTATCAACTCGGTTTATTTATCATTCCATTAATCAATTTTACTATTCTTTTGTAAGCAAGCCCATCTATTCTATAAGCATGTTCATATACAAAATTTTTCATATTATTTTGCAATTTTCTCTTTGTTTCTTTATCATTCGAAACTTTAATTATAGCTTTGCTAATATCATTGGGTTTGTAAACGCCTATTGCTACTCCGCTCTTCACAAATGCTGTTTCGTCTGGATTAGTTTTTAAATCTACTATAATAACGGGTTTGTCTAAAATCATTGCTTCTAGTGCTACTGTCGAAGATACGGTCATTAAAACATCACATGCATTAAGCAACTCAAAAAGGTTTATATCCTTTGTTAATATAACATCCAAACCAACTTCTTTTGCTATATTTCGATGCAGTGATTCGTCATACTCATTTGGATGAAGTTTAATTACCAATTGCATATTTTTTAATTTCTTAATTTCTCTAAAAACAGAACGAAATAGTAATTCATTTTCTGGGAGTGGTTGCGTTGCAAGTACAGCCAACTTTTTCTTATGTTCTATATTAAATCTATCATAAATTTTTCTTTTTTCAAAGAAATTGTTTGCATGAGCTAAAATATCATATTTAGGTTGGCCGGTTATAATAACTCTGTCTTCTGGATAAGATCCTAATTGAGTTAAAATATTTTTATAATATTCGCCACTAACAGCTGTTTTATCAGGTATTGGACAATATTCGGGATTGATAAGATTACCACTGGATATTTCATCGGGGGAGTGTAACCAACCTAAATCATTCGGAGTTAACGCACCATGTTGGATGGCCAAAGTTGGAATATTCTTTATTTTGCCTACAGTAATAGCAGCTCTTCCATAAAGGCCATATTCATCGACTATTACAATTACGTCAGGTTTCTCTTTTTTAACAACTTGCAACATCATCTCAATGTATTTAACTGCCTCAATAAATTTTCTATAAAAGAGTTCAGAAAATTTATCTTCCACTAATTCGAATAATGGGATATTTTTATAAGTTAAACTTTCGAGAAAAGATTTATCTCGTTTTAATTGTTTCCATTTTATTGAATTTTTTTTGGCTTCCTGAGATATCTTTTTTTTAATTTCATTATTTAAGTAACCTTCAATATGCTTATATTTTTTTTCAAATAAAAATCCGAATCTAAATATCGGGAATGGATCTGTGTCCACCAATACCATTTCGTTGTTTTTATCTTTTTTTAATTCTCTTATTACAGGTCCTAAAATAGTGTCTTCTTTTATTTTTTCTTTGGTTTCAATGTCAATTGAAGATTGTATATATGTTGGATGTGTGACAAACAAGATTTTATTTTTAGTTTTAGCGTATCTGCTTTTATATCTAAATGAAAATTTTAATATTTTTCCTGAAATTTCTCTAAAAAGTTCTTTCGTATTTTTAAAATTTTTAATTAAAAATGGCCGAACAAATTTCATAGCCGAATACTTAAAATTAAAAAATGTCCCGGATTCAATTACTGAAATTGGTATTTTCTTTTGATTTCCTACTAGAATAGTGATTTTTCCGATTAAGCTTTTACTATCAATTACAATAATATGATTTGGTTTTTCTATGTCGATTATATGTCGAATAATTTCAATATTTTTAATAATTTCTTTAATTGGATAATAGTTGAAGGAAGATGCTAAATAAAACCAAACATCTACTAGCCACCATAAAGATATATTTTCATAAGCAACTAGTTCTTTAAAATTTTCATTTTTTCTTATTTTTATGCTGGGCCATTTTTTTATCCAAGATATTGCTTTTTTATCCAAATCATTAAGTTTTTGACGTAATTCGTAATTTTCAGTTGCCTTATAATTTAAATTTTCTTCATCTAACTTACTCTGCGCATAAGAGTTCAATGCAACTAATACTGTTTCATTGTTTCTATTTTCCTTTAATTTTTTCACTTCTGAAATGAGTTTAGATATTTGACTCATAGAATGAATTATTATCAAAATTTTACTTTTTTCTGGCATCAAATTCACTTTATATTTCAATTAAATTTATGATATCATCGGTTATAATTTAAAAGAATCGATAGCAGATGTTATTTTTCTTATTTCTTCTTCTTTTAATTCGGGCGACATTGGCAAAGTTAGTATTTCATTAACATACTTCTCTACTATTGGCAAAATGTTTTTTTTATGGTCGATTAATTTATAGGCTTCTTGCAGATGAATTGGTATTGGATAGTGAATATCTGTTAGAATACCTTTAGACTTTAACCATTGTCTTAACTTATCTCGTTTCTTTGATCTAATCACATACAAATGATAAACATGTTTTGCATATTCTTTTTCAATTGGTGTAATAACATTAGAATTTTCTAACAATTCATTGTACAATTTTGCATTTTTCCTTCTTAGATTGTTCCATTCATCTAATTTTTTTAATTTGACTCTTAATATGGCTGCTTGAATTTCATCTAATCTACTGTTAAACCCAAGAATTGAATGATGATATCTTTCTTTTTGTCCATAATCTCTTAACAATAGAATTTTTTCATAGATTTGTTTGTTATTTGTTAAAATTATTCCTCCGTCTCCATAACAACCTAAATTTTTCGTAGGATAAAAGCTAAAAGTTGAAATATCACCAAAACTACCAACTTTTTTTCCTTTGTACAAAGCGCCGTGAGCTTGACAAGCATCCTCAATTAAAATTAAATTATGTCTCTTAGCAATTTCCAAGATAGGATCTAAATCGGATGGTTGCCCATACAAATGTACAGGTATTATTGCTTTGGTTTTGTCCGTAATTTTTTCTTCAATCTTCTTTACATCAATATTATACGTCTCGGGGTCTATATCAACAAAAACTGGTTTTGCACCAGTATATGTTATGGAAAAAGAAGTGGCAATAGCTGAAAGAGGAGTAGTGATAACCTCATCTCCATGGCCAATATCAAAAGCAAGTAAAGATAAGTGTAATGCATCCGTTCCACTTCCTACTCCAACAGCAAATTTAGTGTTGCAATATCTTGCGAATTCTTTTTCAAATTCTTGAACATTTTTCCCGAGAATAAACCATCCATTTTCTAAAACAGAATTGATTGCATCGTCTATTTCATTTTTTATCGAACTATATTGCTGTTTTAAGTCAAGTACAGGAATTTCCTCTGACATTTTATTCACCAATAATTTTTTTTGTTCAATCTATAAAATTCAATTGTTTTTTTTAATCCCTCTTTTAATGATGTTTCCGGTCTCCATCCTACCAAATTTTTAATTTTACTAATGTTAGCAATGTAATCTCCAATTTCAATTTTTTTTCTTTCCCTTGGATATGAAATTTGCTCATAATTACCATTTCCAACTATTTTAATTATTAACTTTGTTAAATCGAGAATACTGATAGGTTTTCCAGAACCAAGATTAAATATTTCTCCATTAGTTTTTTCATTGACTGCAATTATTAGTAAAGCTTTTACAACATCATCGATAAAATTTAAATCTCTAATTTGTGAACCATCAAAAACTTTAATTTTTTTGCCATCCATAGCTAATCTGATAAACCAATTTACAAAACCTAGTTTTCCATGCATCATTAAATGTCGAGGTCCATAAGTATTAGTTAATCTCAAGGAAGTTACTTTCAATCCATAAGCATTGTGAAATAAAAAATGATACATTTCACTGGCCATTTTAGAAATCCCATTAGCATCTACTGGATTTATTGGATGTTTTTCGTCTACTGGCGTATAAATTATTCTGCCATACTGCCCTCTAGTTCCTGTATAAATTATTTTAATATTGGGATTGTTCTTTCTGCATGCTTCAAGTAAAATTAAATTTCCACGACAATTTATATCAAAATCCGTGAATGGGTCTTCCATACTGCCTTCATGACTTGTATAGGCAGCTAAATTAAATAAAAAATCTTTGTCCTTAACAGATTGTGTTATTTTTTTTTCGTCTCTTATGTCAGCTTTTGTAAATTTTATTTTTTCATTAATTCCATCAAGATTATGTAAGTTTCCACCTTGTTCGGGTACTAAGGAATCAAAAATTTCAACTCTAGCACCTAAATCAACTAACTTAATAGCAAGATTACTCCCTATAAAACCTGCACCACCGGTAATCAAGATTTTTGAATTGTTAAATATATCGCCCATATTTTCCATAAAAATCACTCATACTCTTGCCATATCATAAATTTTATCCATAATTTACCAAAACTCGTTAAAACTTTAAATATTCTTTTGAAGTTAAAAAACTCAGATGTTCCAAAGACGCGTGGATAATGGTGAACGGGCACCTCTTTAAACTTAAAACCTGCATGTTGTAATTTTTTTATCATTTCAAGACAAATTGCCCCACTGTTAGATTCTAATTTAATTTTATTAAAAACGTGTCTTCTAAAAAGTCTGTAATCACAATCAACGTCTCTTATTTTTAAATGAAATAAAATTTGAGCACCCCAGTTATAAAGATCTCCAGCTATTATTCTGTAAAGGGCGTCCGACCTTTTAATTTTATAACCATTTACAATATCGACACTTTTAATTAATGGCAATAATTTTGTTAACTCGGAGACGTCATATTGACCATCCCCATCTGTATAGAAAACCAAATCTTTTTTTGCGTTGTAAAATCCCGTTCTTAAAACATAGCCATAACCCATGTTTTTTTTATGATGAATGGTCCTAACATTATCGTATTTTTTAGCTAACTCATCGATAACTTTAGCACTATTATCACTGCTACCATCATTTATCAGGATTACTTCGAAGTCGTCTGTTACGGATTTTAATATTGGTATTATTTTTGAGACGAGCTGTGGAATAGTCTTTTCATCATTGTAAACTGGGAAAAAAACTGAGATACTGAAATTATTATTTTCTGTCATATTATCATTTACCAATAATAACCACATTTATCTTCAATTTCTTTTACCTTTCCCTCATATCTGTTTTGTAAATCAAAGGGGAATAATTTACATCCCTTGAGCATAAATTTAGTGCCGTATAGTTTGCAAGTATTTTCTTTCTCTTGAAAAAATGGACATTTAACACCAAAAACTGTCACTCTACAACAAGCACCGCATCTATTACATTCTCCTTTTCTTATGGATATTTTCTCAGGTAAACGATGTTTTTTAAATAAGAGATAAAACCTAGTCCTTAACCGTATTCTGAGTTCAGTTAAAAATGAGAGAGTATAATACTCGGGCATAAAAAGCACTTAGATATCATAGCATTAAAATTATTAATAATAATTAATTTTTAATAAGTAGTTTCCACCACCATTCATTCTCTATATACCATTGGATTGTTGTTTTTAATGCTTCTTCAAAGGTATGAGTTGGCCTCCAACCAAGTTTTCTTATTTTTGCACAATCAAGAGAATATCGTCTGTCATGCCCCAATCTATCCTCGACGTAATTTATCAGTGATTCTGGCTTACCGAGTTCTTTTAATATGCTTCTTGTTATTTCTATGTTTGTTTTTTCAATACCTGAGGCTATGTTATAAATCTCTCCTACTTCACCTTCTTGCATAGCTAAATCTATAGCTTCACAATTGTCCAAAACAAATAACCAATCTCTCACGTTCATTCCATCTCCGTATAAAGGTAGCGACTTATTTTCTAAAGCATTTGTAATGAATAATGGAATAACCTTTTCTGGATACTGATATAATCCAAAATTATTCGAACTTCTCGTTATCAAGACTGGTAAATTAAAAGTTCTATGATATGCTATAACTAATAAATCTGCACCAGCTTTGCTAGCAGAGTATGGGCTGCTTGGATTAAGGTTATCTGACTCTTTGAATGATCCTCTACTAATACTACCATATACTTCATCTGTCGATATTTGAATGAATTTTTTAATTCCAAATCTTTTTGCTGCATCCAATAATGTATAAGCTCCAGAAACATCAGTTTGAACGAACGAACCAGCTTCTATTATACTTTTATCGACATGGGTTTCTGCAGCAAAGTTGATTATAATTTCACAGTCTCTCGCTATTTTATCTACTATTTTTTTATCGCATATGTCGCCTTTTACAAAGGTGTAGTTCTTGTTATTTTCAATATCTTTTAGATTATCTAGGTTACCTGCGTACGTTAGTTTATCGAGGTTTATAATTTTACAGTCTGGATATTTTTCGAGCAAATATCTTATGAAATTACTTCCTATGAAACCCGCACCACCCGTTATTAGAATTCTTGTATTTTTCATAAAACCAACTATTTTATATATTATTTTTATAATGAAAGTTAAGTATAAAGTATTTAAAAAATGGTGTTTCCGTGCACGGATTGATATTAGCAGGTGGTTTAGGTAAACGTTTAAGACCATTAACTCATACAGGACCTAAACAACTCATACCTATCGCAAATAAGCCTGTTCTACATTACTGTATAGAAGATTTGGTGAATGCTGGTATAAAAGATATAGGCATTATAGTCGGTTACACAGAAGATCGTATAAATACAATAAAAGAATCTGTTGGTGATGGTTCAAAATGGGGAGCGAAAATTACTTATTTAGAACAAGATGCTCCTCGTGGTTTGGCACATGCAGTGTGGATAGCAAAAGATTTTTTAAAAAATGATGATTTTGTTGTTTATCTTGGGGATAATATTTTGAAAGGTGGGATAAAACATTTTGTCGAAGAATTCAAAAAAAGCAATGCAGAGGCGAGTATTTTATTATGTAAGGTTGATAAACCAGAAAAATTTGGAATCGCTACTTTGGATAATAAAGGTAATATAATAGAGGTAGAAGAAAAACCCAAAAAACCAAAGACAAATTATGCGATTGTTGGCGTCTACTTATTCAAATCAATTATTTTCGAACATATAAAAAATCTAAAACCATCAGCTAGGAATGAGCTAGAGTTGACACATGTGATTCAAGCGTTGATAGAATCAAAACATAAAATTATATCTCATTTTGTTAATGGTTGGTGGGATGATGCAGGAACTACTGATGATATTCTTCATGCAAATTATATAATGTTGCATGATTTACAGTCTGAAATAAAAGGAATAGTCGAAGAAAGAGCGAAAATTATGGGTAATATAAAAATAGGTGAAGGGAGCATAATCAGAAATGGTAGTTCTATCAAAGGGCCTGTAATTATAGGAAAAAATTGCGATATTGGAAAAAATGTGTATATAGGTCCTTATACTTCGATAGGAGACAATACAAAAATAATAAGTGGAGAAATCGAATCCTCAATAATTATTGGTGATTCGGTCATAGATTGTAAAGGGAAAATAGTGGATAGTTTGATAGGAAAACATTCAAATGTTATTTCATCAGACAAATTGCCTAAGGGATACAAAATAATTACAGGGGAAAATTCTGAACTGAGCTTGTAATCTAAATATGGTGATCTTACATGAGAAAATTAACTCTTTTTATGATAACAATAATGCTGATATTGATAACATTAATAGTTTCATGGTTGCAGATACACTTTATTACTCCATTATTAAAAAGACCGATGGTAATAGAAAATTGTACTATTTTATACAATTGCGCACCAAAAGATGGTATTTTAGGAAGAACGTATTGTTCCTGTTCGTATAAGCAAATTAAGTGTAAAGGTCGTTGGTTTACAAATTATTGCATTTTAGAAAATTCAGATTGAAAAATATAGTGAATATATGAAAATCAAAAAAGAAATGACTGAAAAACAAATTGTTGTTTTTTTAATCATAATTAGTTATCTAACTAGAATTTTAATCAGCCAGTTCTTCGTAATGTTTCCATACATACCCCACGATTTCTATGCTTATGTTGGCGCTGGTAAATGTATGGTTGAAAGTAAGTATCTTATGATTGATTGTCCAATTTGGGTTAGCCCGGGTGCAGAAAAAATAACAACTTATGGCCCGTTTTTTTCAACCTTAATGATGATTTGGTACTCTATTTTTGGTGAGTATAATTTTTTTATGTTTAAATTGCCCGCTATCGTTTTTGATGTTTTGAATACTCTGATGATATTTTTTATAAGTAGAAAATTTTTCAATCAGAAACAGTCTTTTTATTTAAGTTTGTTGTATTGTTTTTCTTTTATTGTATTATATAATTCGGCTGTACTGGGTAATGATGAGGTAATTTCTATATTCTTTATTTTATCTGGAAGTTATTTTTTAATAAACAAGAAATTTTTACTTTCCGCTGTTTTTTATGCCACATCACTTATGTTTAAAACGGTGGGTCTCATAATTCTTCCAGCAGTTTTTTATTATACTCTAAAAAAATATGGGTTTAAAAACAGTATCAAATACGCTGTATTGATTTGTGCAATTTATTTCATTTTTTTGAGTCCTTTTATTTATTTAGCTGGATGGGAAAAATCGACATATTATATTTTTGGCTCCCCGGATGCTCTTCAACAAACTGGCGGGGCAATGAGTTTTTACAATATATTTGCGTACGTGACAGATGTTAAAATAGATTTCTTACTTGCTCCTCTTTTAACTTTATCTCTTTTGACTACTGTTTGTTTATTCTTTTTATACTCATTAAAAAACCGTGAAATCGAACTTTTTAGGAATTTTGCGTTACTTTGGACAGTGGCATTGCTGTTCAGTGGCGAATTGTCTGGCCCGTATCCGTATTTGATTTTCCCTTACTTACTAATAATTCTTGGGAAAAATTTTGAATCAAAAGAATTAATAACGAGAAGGTGGTTTTTTGGCCTATCTTTAATTCTTATAAGTTTATTAATTCTTTCTATAATTTACAGATGGGGGACTATACAATATACTATTTTTGACAGAGTTCTCTTGCTGACGGCAGTAATTTTGGCACCGTTAGGTACTTATAACATATTACATAATGTTAAAAAAAATTATAAACTGGTTTGGACTGTAATCATATTGGCCTCCATTATGTTTGAGGAATTACATGCAGCACCACTTGTAATATTACCTATGGAAAAATTAGCTGATAAATTAATTGATACATCAAAAATGAAAATTGTTATGGAATTGTATGGGGATCATATCGATAGTAAATCAAAATTTTTAGCATATGGTATATTTTATGGTGGTGCGGCAGTGATTATGTGGATCGGGCTAATTTGTTTGATTTATTTAATATTAAAAGATAGAATGAATGACGACTTGAAAACTTTACAAAATTAGAATTATTTATAATTATTTTTTTGAATGCTATATTTTTTTGGCGCAGATAAAAGTCTGTTTACCGATTATTTTCTGAATAAGTGGGAATTTTAGATATATCTTCAAAAGAAAAATTGATTGTGGTAATTTGCTTTTAGTAGTATATGGCAAAAATTTGGGCCTACACTCTATGATCTCAAACCCATTTAGTTCTAAAATTTCTGATAAACTTCGGTCATCTAAAGGTGTAATGTGATCAAAGAACATCCAATAATCTTTATAGCAATATCTAATATTTGGTTGCAATATTAAAAAATTTCCATTTTTTTGTAGAACTCTATAAATTTCATTGATTGTTTTTATGATTTCATTTTTATTTAAGTGTTCAAAAAAATTGCTAATAAATACAACGTCGATAGAACCATCCTTTATTTGTTTCATATCTGTAGACGATGATATCATAAATTGAACATCTTTTTTAGCAAATTTTTTTATATCGGGGTTTTTATCCAAAGCAATTTTCTTTTTTGCATGAATGTTATTTATAAATTCACAATATCCAGCACCAACATCTAATATAACTGCATTTGTTGGAATATAATTTTGAAAAAAATCATTGCAAAGAATCTGATATATTTTATTCCTAGATTCTATGTTTTCTCCAAATCTTCTATGATATATTCGTTGTAAATTATTCATATTTAATCTGCCTCAAAAATTTAAATAAAAATTTAAACCATAATTTTAAACTTAGTTCAAGATACGAAAATCCAATTTTCGGTAGTTTAAAGAAAATAAAACTTGGTGAAATAAATGAGCCAAATTTTGATTCTGTATCATCTTCTCTTTCATGCCAACTTACTGGAACTTCGGTGATCCTAAAATTTTTAATATGTGCCTTCAATACAATTTCCGATGTCATTTCAAAACCTTTTGAGGTTGGTTCAATAGCATGTAAAACAGTTTTTTTATAAGCCTTGAATCCATTTGATATATCGTTAGTTGGGATACAAAACAAGAAAGAAAATAAAAGGTTGTAGATTCTATTACAGATTAATTTTATTTTCGGGTATCCGATGACTTTACCACCTTTGATGAATCTTGAACCACAAACAACATCGAAATTAGAAGAAACCTTTTTTATGAATTTTGGGATATCATTCGGGTTATCAGATAGGTCACCCATAAAAGTTATGATAACATCACCAGAACATTGTTTGAAGCCAAACTTTAAAGCTGTCCCTAAACCACTAGGTCCGGGAGTATTATTTTTTATGTGCATTGATCTTACTCTTTTATGTTTTTTAGATAAATTGTCTAACAAAATCCCTGTGTTATCATTACTGTTATCATCAATAGGGATGATTTCATAATCGTAATCTCCCCTTTTCATTACTTTGATAAGTTTATTAATTGTTAATTCTACAATTTTTTCTTCGTTGTGAAATGGGACTACGATAGATACTTTCAATAAATCACTTAAAATATAATAGTTTTATCAAATAAATTAATGGGGTGATAAAATTAAAATCTTATTAGTTAATCCGCCATTTCAAGAAATATATGGGAAATTTAAAAGTGTAGCAACAGAATACCCGCCGATTGGCCTTGCTTATATAGCTTCTGTTTTAGAGGAGAATGAATATGAAGTAAAAATAGTAGATATGACTATTGAAAATGTAGATGAAAATAAATATGTGAGAATCCTTGAGAATTTCCAACCAGATGTTGTCGGTTTCTCTGTTTTAACCCCTAATTTTGTATATTCTACTAAATTAGCTGGAATAACAAAAAAAACGCTCGGAAAAAATGTGAAGGTAATTTTTGGTGGTGTACATCCTACATTATTCCCAGATAATGTGCTTAAAGATGAAAATACAGACGTGGTTGTTCGTGGTGAAGGGGAATTAACAATGTTAGAGACTGTCTCTTGTATAAAAAATAATTTGAGTAAAGTAAAAGGAATCAGTTATAAAAAAAATAAAAAAATTATACATAACTCTGAGAGAACACTAATTGAAAATTTAGATGGAATACCTTACCCTGCTAGACATCTGTTAAAAGGAAGATATTATTTTATCGATGCCAAAAAGTGTCCATTGGATGTTATGATAACATCAAGGGGTTGCCCATTTAGATGTATATTTTGTACCAGAGTTTGGGGTAGAAATTATAGGATGAGATCTAAAATGAGTGTCGTTGACGAAATGGAATTTCTCGTAGAAGAAAGGGGCGTTAAAGAAATACATGTAATTGATGATATATTTAATCTTAACATTCAAAGAGCAAAAGATATCTGTAATGAAATAATAAAAAGAAATTTAGATATGGTTTGGGCATTACCGAGTGGTATAAGATCAAATAAAGCATTGATTGATGAAGAATTAGCTAAAAAACTTCATTATTCTAATTGTTGGATGTTGGCTTTTGGCATAGAGTCCGGTGATCAAAAAATTTTAAACATAGCAAAAAAGGATTTAAAAATTGAAGAAGTAAAACGTGCAGTTAAAATATGTAGAGATGCTGGTATAGAAGAATTATGGGGGTTTTTTTTAATGGGTCTGCCGGGTGAGACAAAAGAAAGTATAGAAAAAACAATAGACCTCGCATGCGAATTAGATTTAGATGTTGCAAAATTTCATATCCTTGTACCGTTTCCTGGTTCAGAAGTATACGAAATTTATAAAAAACAAAATTTGATTAGAACAAATGATTTATCAGCATTCGGGATACATCTCCCACCTGTATTTGAATTACCAGACATTTCAACAAAAGAATTATTGGAAGCAAACAAAAAAGCTTATAGAAAATTTTATACAAAACCGAGAAATTTAATAAAATTTATTAAGAGAAGCATAGAAACACCAAAAAGGGGTATTGAAATGTTTAAAGCAGGAAAAATAATTTTAAAATATGGTTTTTCCAAATAGTAATTTCTCTGCTATAGACACCCTTTTATATTTATTGCTTGCATATTTATTAAAATGCTATTAAACTACATATTTTCATCTGTTTTAATTTTATTCTACAGTTTAGTAATTGGTTTGGGGCTAACAAAAATTTTGAAAAAAAACTTTTTTTATTTTCCAATATTTTTTACATCATCCATTGGTATTCTAAGTTTAATTTTATTTATATTAAACATCTATATCTGGTTTTTATTTGTAATTCCTTTTTTAATGTTATTAATACCATTTTATCAAAAAATCAAAGAGTTGAAGAAAGAAGAGACAAAAATTCTACTTTTTTTCATTATGCAATTTTTCATATACATTATATTGCAGTTATTTATTCCATTTTATCCTTTAGGGAGAAATTGGGTCTCTTATTATAAGTCAAGTTTAAATATAACAGAAGGTAATTTCCAATTGGATATTGGAAGAAATCCTTTATTTAATTTTATTGAGGGGGCATTTCTGAATATTTTTGGTAAAAACTTTTACATTGCTCAAATTACTACATGTTTGATCGGATCATTAGTTGTCTTCCCATATTTTTTATTAAGTAAAAAAATTCTCAAAAAAAAACTTATATTATTTTCATTATTTTTTTATATTTTTAATCCATTTATTATAGAAAATATCCTCTATAATTGGGCAAGAATGCTAACAACAATGTTTATTTTGTATTTTTGCGTTTTCGTGATAGAAAAAAAATATTTCTTTTCTTATATTTCAGCTGTATTGGGGGTTTTATCTCATAGTATATCATATTTTTTTATATTCCCAATTTACTTAGTTTATACAATTAAAAAAAGAAAAATTTGGACTAAAATTTTTATCCTATTTCTTTTGACATTTTTAGTAATCATAATAGTTGGAAAAATTGTTGAAAAAAAATATGAATATGAAAAAAATATATTTATTTTTTATCCTTTTGCTGTTAATGGATGGGAAGTTCTAGCCAATAAAAGCACTGCAGAAATATTTAATGATTTTTTTTCAAAACCATTATATTATCATTTTTTTGTTAGAATTGTTAATTTAGCAAATACTATATTGCCAACGATTCCTATATTGAAATTAATTAACTATTTTATAGGCTTACCAATAGTCCAATTTCATAAAGTTGTTGATTTCTCAAAACTTCCCCTTATATACTATTACTATCACTCAATTCCTGGAGCTTTGACGACTGGTGTCTATATTTTTTTTGTTTTATCTGCGATTCAAAAAAAGAATAGGAATTTAATTCTTACTTTTATGATACTACCACTTATATTCGAAGCTCTTACATTTGGATGGATTGTACCTGGACTTATAAAATCCTTGCAGCCTTTTATTCCTATGGCTATAATTTTATCTGTCGGGGAAATGGGCAAATATAAGAAAAGAATGATGTATTTAGCCTTTTTAGTGATGATTTTAGAGGCGATATTCTTTTTTTATTTATACTATAATTTCATTAGTTTTTCCATAGAAAATTTGAAGAAAATGGGGGATTACGAAACACTAGGCATAGAAACAATAAATAGGCTCATTTTCAAAACAAGTATTTGACAATTATAAGCTTGATTTTATATTCAACAATATATAGATAGGGTTTTGTCAATTATACTTTAATTGATAGATCGCTCTTATTGGTAAGCGTTGTTCTGGTGCCTATCGTCGGAACATTTTACTCGTTAAAGTGGCTTAAGAAAAGTTATAGAAACATTTGGGTTTTATTAGTTTTTGCTATAATAATGTTTGAGGAACTACATGCAGCACCACTTGTAATATTACCTATGGAAAAATTAGTTGATAAATTAATTGACACGTATAAGATGAAAGTTGTTATGGAATTGTATGGGGATCATATCGATAGTAAATCAAAATTTTTAGCATATGGTATATTTTATGGTTTACCTGCAGTAATTGTTTGGATTGGATTAATTTACTATTATTATATTCTTTTGAAAAAAATATGAGAATAAGAAAATATTACCTAGCCATTTGTAGTATCGATAATCCAGCTTTTATGTTTAATTTGGCTCTTGTATAGGATTTCATTCTTAGTATTTCTTTAACTATCTTTTTAGGGTTCAGATAAAATTGTCTATATGCGTCTTTTAACAGTAGCATTAATTCATCTTCGTTTAGACCGGGTAGTCTATGAACTGGTTTTGTATGTATTCCATATCTAGACCAATCTGATTCAAGTATTAAACCTTGGCGTGATAATAAATCGAATACTTCGGTTCCAGGATATGGTTTTAAAATGTGAAATTTAGCAACATCGGGATCTAATTCTTTTGCAAATTTTATTGTCTGTTTAATTGTCTGAACTGTATCACCTGGTAGACCAAACATAAAAAATCCCCAGGTTTCAATCTTCAATTTTTTACATAATTTAAAAGCTCTTCTTATTTGACTGATTTTAGTACCTTTTTTCACATTATTCAATATTCTTTGACTCCCGCTTTCGACACCAAATGCTGCACTGTGAAGACCAATTTTTTTCAAAGAAGATAAAACTTCATAATTAACTTGATCTACTCTTATTCCATTCGGTAATGAAAATGCTATGTCAATTCTTCTTTTTTTAATCTCATCACAAAATTCAAAAACCCATTTTTTATTGAATGTGAAATTGTCATCATGTATGTGAATTTCTTTTGCCTTATATTTATCAATCAAAAATTCTATTTCATCGACGACATTCTTTACACTTCTAAATCGGGGTATTCTACCAAAAATCAATTTTGTGCAACAATATGTACACATCCCAGGACAACCACGATTAGTCATTATAGGAAATGCCGGAAAATAAAGTGAATCTGTATATACATATTTTCGTTGATTAAATAAATGCCTTGCTGGGAAAGGCAAGCTATCTAAATCTTTAATGAGTTCTCTATTTTTATTTTGAATTATTTTTTCATCATTTTTGTAGAATAAACCATCTATATTAGAAAAATCTTCATTTTTTTCTAAAGCTCTTGCAAGTTCGACTGCTGTACACTCGCCTTCGCTCTTTATTACAAAATCTATGAATTTATTTGAAATGCATTTTTCTGGCACTATTGTAGCATGAATACCCCCTAAAACAACTGGTATTTTATCTATGCTTTTAACTAATTCTGCTACGGAAACAGCATGGTTAAACGTTGGTGTAGTTGCAGTTAAACCGACTAATGAGGGTTTGAATCTTTTCAAAAATTCAATTATTTTTTTATTGTTCATTCTATCTGCATCAAAATCTAAAATATGTACTTTATGACCTTCTCTTTCTAAAACAGCACCTATATAGCCTAGGCCTAATGGTGGAAAGGTAGGTGATAAAGCTTTACCATATACGTCTGCCTGTGAGGGGTTTATCAATAGAATTTTCATTTTATTCTTCACCCATTTTTCATTAAACCATATTTTAGTAAACTTATGTACCTAATTTCCATCTTAAACATTTTAAATTTGGTTCTGCCCAATTTTCGATTATAATATGTTGTTGGAACTTCGTTGAGTTTAAACCCCTTTAATTGAGCTTTTATCGCAAACTCTGGTGAAATCGCAAAATCCCGATTTTAATTGTATACTTTCAAAAAATTTTTTCTGAAAGCTCTGAAAGCATTTGTGATATCGTATATTGGTATACCAAAAAATAATCTGGTAACTTTAGTATAGCTGCTGCTGAAAAAGGCTTTATCGACACTTAAATCATCGCACGAGCCACCTTTCATATAACACAATGCGACAACCATATCATAACCATCATTTATTTTTTTGATTAACTTAGGTATTGTATCGAGATTATCTGATCTATCAGTCATTACCCAAACTATTATTTCATTATTTGCTTTTTTTGTGCCTTCGATTAAAGCAAATCCCATACATTTTTTTCAGTTTTTCTATGGATTATTTTATGTTACTAAATCTACTTATATAAGAATCAATTATTTCCCCAGTTTTATCTGTGCTATTATCATCTACTAGGATTATTTCCGAATTTAATTTATTTTCATCAATTAATATTTAAAAAATCATGCATTCAATTCTCTGCTTCTTATGTAATTTAAAATCATTGTGTCCAAAGAAGGTGTGAAAATTCTATGATTCCATCTAAATCTTGCAATCGGATTATACGCTCTCATAAAAATATTTCTCATACCATATTGAACGAACATTCTCGTAACAAAACGTGATATCAGACTGACAGTTTCGATTTCTTTTACATTTCCTTTAAACCATGGCATATGTGATGTATAGTAATTGAATGTAGACCAGTTTTCTAGATATTTTGGCGGTTCGAATCCATTTTTTACGGCTAAGTCAAACATCTCAGTTCCAGGGAATGGTTGAAAACATTTTACTAATGCAATTATAGCTTTTTTATTGTCTGAAATTATTCTATCTATGACATTCATCGTTTCTTTAATTTCATCTATAGTTTCTGTTGGAAATCCCAAGATAAAAGAAATTTCCGGAGTAATATCAAATTTAGCTAATCTTTTGTTTGCTTCTATTATTTGTTGAGGAGTAACGCCTTTGTTGATGAGTTTCAAGATTCGATCAGAACCAGCTTCAGCACCAATATATAATTTTTTTAAACCGCCATCAATTAGCTTATTCAAAAATTCATCATTCATATTCATAAAAGAATCAAACCTGCAATCAGCAGACCAATTTATTTTTATATTTTCTTTTTTGAGTAGGTTTATCAATTCTTCAATTCTTTTCAAATTTGTGAAGAAGTTATCATCGAGAAAGAAAACGGCATTAAAGTTTATTTTTTCCATTAGTGTTTTCAATTCGGTTATAGTTCTTTCAGCATCCCAAGATCTCCATGTACGTTTATTATAGAAATTATTATAGCAAAATTTACAGTTGAAAGGACATCCTCTGCTAGTATACATCTGGAGAGTATCGCCCATGCTAGTTTTCTGAAGATATTTTTTAAGGTCTAACAATTGGTAAGGTAGTGGTGGGAGTTTGTTTATATCTATGAATGGCCTATCTTTGTTATTTTTAATTTTACCATCATTTTTATATGATATGCCATCAACTGAATCTAGTTTTTCATTATTTTCGAGTTTTTGTGCTAATTCTACGACAGTTGCCTCTCCTTCACCTCTGATTACTATGTCAACTCTTTTATCTTGCAATGTTTGTTCTGGCAATAATGTTGAATGAACACCGCCCCAGACAATTGGTATATTTTCGTTCTCATTTCTGATTATTTCTGCAGCATTTAAAGCGCGACCGATCTGTGGACCTGTCATTGTGGATATACCAAAAAATGTGGGCGATTTATGAGCATGTTTTTTCAATTTTGCTATGAATTCTTTTTTTTCTAATATTCTTTCATCAATTATTTCTACAGAAAATCCAGCGTTAATTAATGTACTCGCTGGAAATAAAATAGGGAATGGTAACGCTGGTGAAAAATCTATACCAGGTTTTGGATAAATAAAAACAACGTCTTTTGACATAATTATCAGTTTATTTCATTTACTAACTTACTGTAGAAATATAAATATTGTAAATATTTGTGAAAATATCATCGAGATCAGTTTATGTTTTTAATTTTCCTTTCTTCCATCTTCCCGTTAAATAAGAAAAAATACCATAAATAAAACCTAAACCGTATGATGCATGACCTAAAAAGAATCCTATCGGTGCAACAAACAGTAGCCTTTTATCCTTTTCTCTTCTATAGATTGAAAAACTGCTGTACAAATTGAAAACAACATATAATGCTAAAGCAAAGAGTAATGGATATCTTAGAATTTGAAAATAATATTGGAGAATTGGACCTAGAATTAACCCCAATACGAATATTGATGGTATTGCATAGAATAATTTGAATGAATCTGGATGCCGACATGACATAACCCCTCTACCAGTCGCATAGAAGAATATTCTTTTAGCAAGTGGTATAAAAAGAGGTCTCAAAGGATGCCAAACTATTACGTCAGGCGTATAAAGCAAATCATATCCTCTTTTGTGAATTCTGTGGCAAAGTTCATTTTCTTCGCATGGCACTTGATTTCCATCAAATCCGTTTATTTCTAATAATACATCTTTTCTTACTAACATATTACAGAGAACAAGATCTGTTTCTGTAGCTTTTCTAGCTTTTTTAACAGAATCAGACCAGCGTACACTCATCGTGGATGTACCGAAACCAGAAGAAAATATGAGATAACTACATTTGTTTAAAAATGGTGCATCTTTGGGATTAAAACCTGGCCCGCCGATAGCTGCTACTTTCGGATCTTTAAAATACTTAACCCCATTTTTTATTAAATTTGGGTGTGCTACACAATCGTCGTCTAAAAATACAATTATAGAACCCCTCGCTTTTTTTATCGCAATATTTCTGGCTTCAGCAGGATTTGCTTTTCCACCGTTTATGATTTTTATTGTGTATCCTTTTTTTACTTTTTTAATTTTACTTGGTTTAACTGTAACAACAATTATTTCCATTTTTTCTTTTGGATAATTTTGTTTATACAATGAGTCTAAACATTTGTAAAAAATTGGACCAAAACGTAGACTTGGTATTACAACTGAAACAAATGGGAGTTCGCTCATAAAACAAACCGTCGGATATAATATTAAGGATTTTTATTTCTTATTAAATTTTTTGTAAAATGATTTTATTACGTAAGATTGAAATTGCGAACCAGAATTCAATATTCTGCTAAATTCTCGTTTATCTTTTAGAATCATCTTGAACATTTTTAGGAAAAACCAAGGTCTGTAAAAGAATTTGACGTGGAAATCATCCGCAGCTTTAATTATTTGTTTGGCTGGAAGATCAGGCATATTTATTATGCAATCTTGAAACCCTTCCTCATCAGCCAAATCGCCATTAACCAAAAGATTTTTTTCTTTGAAATATTGATAAATTTCTGTGCCGGGATATGGCGTCACTACAGAGGCTTGAACACTATCTAAGTCTAGATCGATAGCAAATTTTAAAGATTTTTTTATTGTTTCTCTTGTTTCACCTGGCAATCCGATAACAAAACAACCATGAACCATTATACCCAATTTTTTACAGTTTTTAGTAAACTCTATCATTTGTTTTTCTGTAACCCCTTTATGAATATTGTTGAGTATTTGCTGGTCAGCACTTTCATAACCTACCACAAGTAATCGACAACCGGCTTCTTTCATTTTTTTCAATGTCTCATATCTGACATCAGCTCTAGCATTACATGACCATGTCATATCCATGTTTTTTATCAAGCCACATATCTCGTCTACTCTATCAGAATAAGCAGTGAAAGTACCGTCATCAAACATTATTTCTTCTACTTCAGGCAGTTCTTCTTTTATGTATTTTACTTCACCTGCTACATGCTTTGGCGATCTGACTCTGTATTCTCTACTGAAGAATGTTTGAGGCCATAGGCAGAAAGTACACCTGAACATACAGCCTCTACCGGTCATTATGCTGACATAAGGATATAGTAATTCAGGCTCGCGGTATAGTTTGATTTTAAGGTCTCTTTTGTAAATCTTACTAACATATGGAAATTGATCTAAGTCTTTTATCAATGACCTATCGGGGTTATGAACAATCTTTCCATCTTTACGCCATGTTAACCCTAATATTCATCGAATTTTTTACCCTCAGAAATTTCTTTTATAGTGAAATCATATTCCCTTCTCGCAACGCCATCTACTACATCGGATGTTTTCATTATTTCTTCGGCTGTCATACTGACATGCGGCCCGACAAAAATTATCTTGCAATCCTGTTTATTTTTTAGATATTCAGCTGCCTTTACGTTCATTTTGATCGTTGCAGAACTTGTGCTGATGACTACTAGATTATAATCTTTAGCGATATTTGCCATTCTTTCCATGCTTATGTCTTCAACAGGACAATCTAAAACTCTACTTTCATCTATGATACTTGCTGCTTCACACAGCCAGACAGGGAACCACATGGCTTTTGTTCTGCGCCTTGCTTGATATCTTGCACCAGCACAGTCAAACCTATGGAAAGATGGTGGGTTTAAAAATAATGTTTTCATGGTAGTATCTTTCATGAGTTAATAAAATGGGTGAAGAGATTTAAATTTATTAAAAATTTAAGATTCACCCAAAAGCTAAGATTTTTATTTCTATACTAACCGATTAGGAAAATATGAATATGAAAACAGGGGAAAAAATACTGATTTTTGTATTGATTTTTTGTGTTTATCTTAGGTTCATCTCCGGTTTTAGTTTAAACAATTCTTTATTACCGTGGGGCGTGGATACACCCAATCATCTATTCAGAGTATGGTATATAACAAAAATTGGTTTCACAAACTGGAATTATTATCTACAAGGCGGAGAGGCATTCTTTGGAATTTATGGACCTGTTTTACCATTTATTGGAGGCATGATAGGAAAAATAACTGGATTTTTACTATCCTACAAAATAATGAATAATTTGTTTTTTGCCATAACTCCGATAGCATTTTTTTACTTTTTAAGGGAATTCAACATATCAAATGAAAATAAGATAATAGCACTATCATTCTTCACATTCATGCCAATATATTCATATTTTCAAACTGATGGTCGTTGGTCTTCGTTAATAAATTTGTTTTTCGGTCTAGTATACTGGATATTTTTAAAAAGGTCTATCGACAAGAATGAGAAGGAATATTTGATACTTGCTGGGATAACGCTAAGCATAAGCATACTAACACACATCACCACTACTTTCTTTTTAATTTTGATAACAAGTTTCTGGGCAATAATTTACAAGTTTAATTTCAAGACCATTCAAAAATTAACTATTATAGGCATCCTAAGTTTACTATTAATTAGTTTTTGGTCATTTCCATTATTTCTCGAAATTTACAGTTTAAGGTCGACAAGTCAACCAGTTGCTAGTAGTTCAATTCCTATGGTGAATCCTTCCAATCTGCAAAATTGGATAACAGAACGTCTGTTACCATCAATACAAATGTATTCGACAAAAAATTACTCAACTTTCTTGTTAATCGCTGTTACGTCTGTATTTTGCATACTTTCTCTGTTTAAAATAAAAAATAAAGTTACTAGGAATTTCTTTTTGACGTCCATTTTTATATTAATTTTAATATTCCTAGTTAATTTCAAAAGATCTTTTATATTCCTGCCTATAACTGCAGGTTTTCTTGTCGCAGAAGGTATCAATGTTTTCAAAGGAAAAAAGATAATAATTTCATCAGCCTTAATTTTCATCCTACTGATATCAAGTTTCTTTTCTATAAGAGTTATAGAACACCAATTCCCGGAATATCCAAAAATTCCTCAGGATGGTAGAGCAATATTCTTACCATTCAACGAAGACTTTCCTGAATTATACAAATATTCGATAGTGCTTGCCCCGATGAATGGTAATGAAAATATATTTGCGTGGGGTTGGGAAGCGCCAAGCTATATTATGCCATACACTGCTGAAAAGAGTAATTACAATAACAATTTGTCAGATACATTAAAAATCAATCAAAACGATTATTATGAATTGCTAAAAGCCGGCTGGGTAAATTATGTTGTCGTTAACAAAGATTATGATGAAATTGTGAATTATTTCAATGAAAGCAATAAATTCCATTTATTAAACATTACTGAAAATCATGTAGTTTTTGAATTAAACCCCAAAACTAGTTATGTTGAGATTGATGGCAAACCAGTTGATGTTATCCTGAATAAAAATGTCGATGAAATATCAATCAAGACCTATTGCGAACCTGGAGAAATGGTAATAAAAGAAAGTTACAATAAAAACTGGAAAGCGTCAATAAATGATAACCCAATTAAATTAGAACAAACGAAAAATAGTTTTATTCAAACTAGTATGGATGAAAGCGGCGAATGTGATATAAGATTAAAATTTGAATTCCCAAATTATTATAAAATTTTCGATATAGTTTCAATAGTTAGTTTAATTGCTGTTGTGAGTTTATTGGTGTACGAATTTTTAATTAAGAAATGGTTGAAATGAATTTGAAAAGAGGTTTAGTTGAAGTATTTATTAAAATTAAGTATGGGTTTCAATTAAACAAACCTGTATTCATATTGAGAGTTTTTAAAAAATATTTTGATGTAAAACTTCTAGGCAAAAAGCCTTTCAAGTACGTTGATGTTGCATTTGACTATACATGTAATCTGAGATGTCAACACTGCTTTGCAAGAGATTTTGAGGATTCAGCAAAAAAAAGAAAAATGAAAAAAATGAGTATAGAAGATCATAAAAGATTTGCAGAACAAGCAATGAAGTTAGGCGCTACTAGTTTTTGTTTTCAGGGGGGCGAACCATTATTGCCTCCTTTAAAAAATGAATTAGAAGAAATAATCAAAGCTTACAAATCTTATAAAAATTTGATAACGATAACAACAAACGGAACTTATATCGATGAAAAAACTGCTCAAAGATTAAAAAAAATCGGTGTCGACATATTTACTTTTAGTTTAGACAGTGGAGTGCCAGAAGAACATGATACTTTCAGGGGCGGAAAAGGCACGTTCAATAAAGCCATGAAAGCAATTGAAATTGCAACTAATAACGGACTGAAAGTTGCAATCAACACCGCAATAACTCATCAGAGTCTGTATTCTGAAGGTTTCAAAAAATTGATTGATTTTTCAGAGAAACATAAAATATTCCTAAACCCTATATTTGCTGCGCCTGTTGGAGCTTGGCAAGGAAATTGGAATGTGGTTTTAACAAAAGATGATATTAAATATGTTGAAGAATTACGAAATAAACATCCATTTCTAAGAAGAGATGTTGACAGTAATTTTGTTGAATGGGGATGTGGTGCTGTTAATGAAACTGTTTATTTGACTGCATATGGAGATGTTCTGCCGTGCCCATTCATTCATGTATCTTTGGGGAATGTTTTAGAGGAACCATTGGACACTATAAGAAAACGTGGATTGAAAATAAAATTATTCGATCATTATAATAAAAAATGTTATACAGGAGAAGATATAGAATTCATGAAAGAATACGCAAAAAGAATAAAAAACAAAGAGGAATTTCCATTAAAACTTTCTGACATGAAAGGCTGGTGGGATTAAATTTTTTGGAATAGTAAAAAGAATTCTTGATTAAAATGAATGTCTGTTACCTTGGCTAATTTAAAACCAAATTTTTTAAAAGATTCTTTATAATCTGACAATGGATGTCTTTGTTCTTTTATTTTTGCCTTAAAATTGGGAAGTAGATGAAATACAAAACCGAATAAAGAAGAATGATTAGGTTGCAATAGGAGTACGTATCTATTAGAAATGCGACACATTTCTTTTACGATAGGATCCATATCTTTAAAATGTTCTAAAAGACCATCAGAAAATACTATATCAAATTCATTATCGTTAAAGGGGGTTTTTTCTTTATCTGCTAAAAAAATATCAACATTTAATTTAAACCTATTTTTTTCACATTCTTTTAAACAATTTTTCGATACATCGACTCCTTTGACGTTCTCAAAATTAGATTTTTTAAATATTTGCATAGTTCTTCCAATGCCACAACCAAAATCTAGAATCTTATAATCCTTTGGAAATGGCTGAATTACTTTTTTCATTTCTTTTTTTATGTCTTTCCATAAGTACCTGAAGAAAAAATTTAATTTATAATCATCCCAATGTTCATTCCAAATATTTTCATTTGAATCCATTGATGGCACAATCTAAATATAATATTAGAAAATTTATATTACTGTTATTTTTGATGATAAAAAATTCTTTATTGAGAGATTGCAGTACGAAATTTTAATTTAAAAATATCTATTAAGAATCTATACATTTCTTTTTTAGTCAATTTTGATTTTCCATACGCTCTATCGACAAATACTATCGGAATTTCTGTAATTTTGAATCCTTTCAAATTTGAGCGGTATAAAATTTCTTCCACAAAAGCATAGCCACTAGATTTAATTTTTTTGAATCCGATTGAATCCAACACATTTTTTTTATAGCATCTATAGTTTGAAGTTATGTCATGAACAATTACTCCTACTAGAAATCTAGATAATATGTTTGCCCCCTTACTCGTAACTTTTCTGTAAGTGCTCCAGCCTTTGATTGCTCCTCCACTTATGTATCTCGAACCTATAACAATATCATATCCTTCTTCTATTTTTCTAAGAATTCTGGGTAAATCTTTTGGGTTGTGAGAAAAGTCCCCATCCATTGTTATTATAGTATCACCGGTGGTATAATCAAATCCTTCTATAATTGCATTGCCTAAGCCATTAGATTTTTGTAAAAAAAGTTTAGCTCCCACTATTTCTGGTTTCTTATCACTTTTGTCAATTATAATAATTTCATGCTCATAATCTCTCAAGTTTTTATGCACTTCTTCTATAAGCTCGTTTATCAAAGGCTCATTTTTGATTGGAATTATGACGGAAATTTTCATAATTAATTAATCCCACCTAAAATTAAAATAACTTTTTATTTTCCTGCACCCATTCAAAAAGTTTTTTGATGCCGTCAAAAGTAGAGATTGATGGTTCCCATCCAAACTCTTGAGCACTTTTTATATCTGAGATGTAAACTTTCTGATCGCCGAATCTCCAATCGTCAAAAATAAATTTTGTGTTTAAATTCAATTTTTTCAAAAAAGATAATAGTTCAATGAGAGAAATTGTATTATTAATACCTCCACCTATATTGTACGCCTTTCCTTTCGTTTTATTTATATTATTACAGGCTAATTCGAATGCATTGACTAGATCATCGACAAATAATATATCTCTAACTTGTTTTCCATCCCCGTATATCGTCAATGGCTTATTAAAGAATGTTGATATTATAAAATGAGCAACCCAGCCTTGATCCTCATTTCCGAATTGTCTTGGTCCATATATACAACTCATTCTGAAAGTTACTGTTTTTAGACCAAAAATTTTATAGAAGTCTCTCATATAAAGGTCGCCTACATATTTTGAACAGCCATAAGGTGTGTGCTCATCTGCAT
>Ga0315294_10000697_pt1 | contig 36321 bp, 30 predicted proteins | sample YL17G13_40_MG_FD_203626 | JGI IMG/M metagenome (GOLD analysis project Ga0315294, IMG submission 203626) | Sediment microbial communities from Yellowstone Lake, YNP, Wyoming, USA - YL17G13_40 | ecosystem: Environmental > Aquatic > Freshwater > Lake > Sediment | place: USA: Wyoming | collected...
GCCCGCGCTTATCCAGTGCGGTCACGGTACCATCCCCCGGCACGAGTTTTCATCTTCTACCTCACAGCCTCCCTTCCTGCTGTCCCTGCTTTCATACCCTTACGATTCCCGTGGCAATCGTCTCACGATGGACCGCTCCGACGTCGGCCTCTCGCAGTATTCCTACGACGAACTCTCTCAGCTCCTGACCGCCAATCTTCCTGACGGTGATCTCCAGACGTACGCCTTTGACCCCGTTGGGAATCGCCTCAGCCTCCAGGACCACCGTGGCCTCCAGCGCTACCGCTACGACTCCGCCGACCAACTTCTGGATGTCGAGAGCGACTTCAACCCGGAGGAGCCTGAATCCACGCCCTCCTCGCTGGCGTGGGCCTCCGCCGCGATGTCCGATGCTTCGCCCTCTCGACCCTTCTTCCGGGCCTCCTACTCCTTCGACTCCGACGGCAACGAGATCGGCAAGACCGGCCCCGGCCATCGCTCCACGTCCTATGTCTTCAGCGCTCTGGACCGTCTCGCGGGCGTGGATTCTGCCGGATCTGTTCCCGAGCGCTACCAGTACAACGCTGACGGCCAGCGCGTGGCCACGGTCAAGGGCAAGGGATCTGGTGCTGCGGAGTCCGAGCGCTTCCTCAGGTTCGGCCGAGCCCGCCCCGTGCTGGCCGAGTTTTCGGGCGGGAAGCTGACCACTCGGTACATCGTTCTTCCCGGCGGCCAACTCCTTGCCCGCGTCGGTCCCGTGGACTCCAATCCCGTCTTCTACCACTTCGACGCTCTTGGAAGCACGGTGACGTTGGTCGACGCCTCAGCGCGCACGATCACCCGTTTCGCCTACGACGCGTACGGTGCCCGGCGCTCAACGCCTGTCTCAACTGAGCGCTTCGGCTTCGTGGGCAGGGAGAGCGTATCGGAGGAAGTATCTGGCCTGCTGGAAATGGGTTTTCGGTCGGATGATGTTGCTCTGGGAAGGTTCCTGAGTAGAGACCTGCCTGAGGACTCAGGTGCTGTCAGCGAGTGGGTCTACATCTACGCCATGAACGCGCCCACCAGCATGGTGGATCCTGCTGGCCTACATGCAATCGATCCGGAGTACTACGCTTCCTGCGGAGCGTCTCAGTACCAGAAGAAGCCGTGGGTGTACCACACTGGGTGGCTGAACGGCCACCGTCATGCGTGTTCCACTTGCCCGTCTGAGATCACTGACCAGCCCAGTTCTGATACCGGAGGGCCGAATCCCCGGCAACGAGTTGTCAGGAAGGCGATCTCGTGCTTCGTGCTCTGCCTGCCTGTGAAGCTCTTGTTCGGTCTGAAAGCGGGCGCTGCATGCGAGGCGGCCTGTGAGGCGCTGCATTGAGTGGCCGAACGTTGACAGGGCAGTCGACCGGACTTCCTTCAGGGAGGCGGTCCCCCTGCCAGCCAGTGGGATTCAGGGATGTTGCCCGTGCCTTCGTCGGTGCGCCCAAATGAGGCAAGCGAGGAAGGGAAGAAGACGGGAGCCCGCACGGTCCACGCGCGAGGCGGTTCAGCGGCAGGTCATTTTGGGCCGTGGTGACTACGATTATTGGCAGCACGCAACTCCCGCTCAAGTGGTCTTGTACGTCTTCGGCTCGGCAGTCTTCCTCCTCGCGTGCTCCCTCGCCTTCCATGCCGGCCGTTGGCTGGTTGGCCGGGTCTTCCCAAACGTACAGGCGGGCGGATACGATGCGGCGGTGAGCGGGTTCGCACTGCTTCTCGCGGTGGCAGCCATCATCGCGGCAGCGAGAGGATACCGGCCACCCGTCCCGTCCACCCTGATGCAAGCAGTGCTCGGTCGAGGGCAATGCAGCGGACCCGTTGACCACCGCCCAGGCGCAGTGGGATCGAGAGGGGCGACAAGACTGGTCTCTGGACGGAACGCGCCCCGTGACTGCAGTTGCCACGATGTAGCCGGGCGTGGGGCACGACGGAGAGCGCGGGTCCTCTTGGGCACGAGGCCCGGTGCGAGTACAAGAACGAACACGGGTTCCTGACTGCGGTGGTGGATGCCCTGGGCAGACGCACCAGCCTGCAATACGACGGGTCAGGTCCAGAACCGCGTAGAGGGCGTCGCGCTCCGCCCTGCGCTTGGCGCGGGCACTCACGCACCCTCCCGCAGCCACTTCCATCGCCGCTCGCGCTTCGTCGTAGGAAGCACTGCGGTCAACTGCATGGAGAGGAGAACGGGGTCGTCCTTCGGATCTTCGGATTCCCGGGGGCACAACCGGCGTTTCGGTGCAACACGCGGGGCGAAGGCGACTCCCTGAACTGGCTGGTCGATCGTCAACCACCGGTCATGGCTATCAGGATGGCCACGGCCACTCTTTCAGCTCCCGGATGATCTAGAGCGTTCGGGCGACCCGGTCGACCGTCTCGACGACGCGGTCGACCTTCGCGTTGGTCCAGTGCGGGTCGATCGACACCGCGACCGTGCGGGCGAGCAGGTCCAGGCACCGGGGCGCCATGCCCCGCGAGTACTTGACCTTCCGTCCCGCCTCCGTCGTAGTGAACGGGTTCTGGCGCGGGTCGATGTGACCCCGCTTGTTCAGGATCGGCCACCAGTTCTGGTAGATATGCCGGTCGGAGTTGAGGTCGCGGAACCAGGACTGGGTCGAGACGCCCGCGGCCCCCAGCCGGTCGGCGAACCTCTCCGAGAGTCCGGTTTCGGGCAGGCGCAGGAAGAGCGCTTTCCCGCAGTCGCCGGCGAGATCGTGCACGGGTGCGCACGGCGCAACCGGGTGGTACCGGAGCTCGCGGAACATCCTCTGCTTGATCCGGTTCATGACCCGGAGCAGGCGGGGGAGCCGCCGCATCTGGGCGTTCAGCATCGCGCCCAGGAGCTCGCTCATCCGGAAGTTGCCGCCCGCGAAGTAGGGGATGTGCAGCTTCCGCATCCGGGGATCGAAGAAGTACGCGCCCGCGTCCTGATAGAGCATGGCCCGCTCGAAGTGGATGCGGTCCTGGAGCGTGACCGTCCCGCCCTCGCCGGCCGAGATCGTTTTGTAGTGGTTGTGCGAGAAGGCTCCGGCGACGCCCCAGGATCCGCATTTCCGGCCGCGCCAGCTCCCGCCCGTCGCCTGCGCGCAGTCCTCGACGACGTGCACGTGCTTCTTCTTCGCGATCTCCAGGATCGGCCCCAGGTTCGCGATCAGCCCCATCATGTGGACGGGGATGATCGCGCGGGTGCGCGGGCTGATCTTGGCCTTGACCTGCTCGGGGTCGAGGCCCATTCCCTCGTCGATGTCGGCGATGATCGGGATTGCGCCGACGGCGACGACGGAGAGCGGCGTGGCCATGAACGTGTACGCGGGGACGATGACCTCGTCGCCCTTGCCGACGCCGATCGCGGACAGCGCTGTCATCAGCGAAGCCGTGCCGGACGTGGTCGCGACCGCGTACTTCGTCCCGATGAACTTCGCGAAGGTGTGCTCGAGCTTCTCGACCTGCCTGGTCCATCCGGAGCCCGGCCAGCCGTAGCGGAACAGGAACTTGCCGCGGATGACCTTGGCCACCTCGCGGATCTCGGGAGCGCCCATTTCGTATGCCATGGCGCGATTATACCCCCGGCCGCCGCGCTTTCAGCCAGCCCGCGATCTCGGCGACGGGCGCGGTCCAGACGTCGTGCCGCTTCGCCAAGTGCCGGCAGAAGACGTCAAGTTCCCGGACGACCGTGGTCTGGTAGCCGTGATCCTTTCCCACGTCGTGGCCGCAGTAAATCGCCCAGCCGCCGTCCGCGACCGCGGCTTCAAGCCTTGCCAGGTACTGCTTGAGCGTGTATCCATCCGAGAAGAACCCGGCCAGGTGCCCGAGTTCGCAGTAGTCCGGGTGGTTGTGGACTTCCCACAGGAAGCCCCGCCCCGCCAGGAAGAGCTTCCCGACGACCGGGACGAAACTCCGGTAGGCCCCGCCCCGTCCCAGATTGGTCTGGCCGCAGGGGTAGGCGAACGTACGGGGCGCGATGCCGACCGTGCGCCTGACAACCAGGCTCGCGGCCATGAGCTCCCGCTTCATCCGGGCGAGCGTATAGTTCTCGAGCGCGTTCTTGCCGCGCGACCAGTTGAAGCTGCCTGAGCACGCGTGCACGAGCCCGTGGTTCCCGATCTCGTGTCCTTCCCGTGCCGCCCGGCGCCAGTCCCGCGCGCGCTTGCGGAGCGAGGGCAGGCTGGCGTAGAAGGTCGCGCGGATGCCGTACTCGTTGAGGACGGGGAGCCCGTGGTCGAGCTGGGACGGCCGCGTGTCGTCGAAGGTCAGGCTGACCGCCGCCCGCGCCCCGCCGTGCCATATGAACGGAGCGGAGGCCTTCATGAGGCTATGATACCCGGTTCCTCCCGGCGGCCCCGGGGTATATTGTGACGACTATGGGTGCGGTGAAGCGTCCGCCGACTTCGGGCCGGTGGCGCGGGATCGGGGGACACGTCCTACTGTGGGCGGCGGGGGCGATCTACTGGCTGGCGTTCATCGCATGGGGCCGGGTCCCGTTCTGGTTCCTCGATTGGCGGCCGGAGCTCTCGTACCTCGCTCCCCTGAAGGAAGCCCTGGTGCGGGGCTTGCTTCCGCTGCACGTCTCGAACGGGTTCAACGACACGGACCGCCTTCTGGCGGTTCCGGTGACGATGCTGGCGCCGCACGTGATCGCCCTGCGGTGGCTTTCCTTCGAGGCCTTCGAGGTCCTGCACGTACTCGTCTGCTTTACCGTCGGCTACCTCGGCGCCGTCGCCCTCAAGCGCCGGTTGAAGCTCTCCGGGCCCGCGTTCGTCCTCTTCCTCCTCCTGTTCGTGCTCAACGGGTTTCCGTCCGCGCATCTCGCAGTTGGGCACATGCTTTGGTGGGCCGGGTACCAGCTGGCGCCGTGGTTCCTGGTCGGGGTGCTGGCCTGGATCGAGGACGGCCCGTCCGTCCGGTTGTCGCTCGGTCTGGCCGTCTTGATCTTCTCTGCAAGCCTGGTCGGGGCGTTCCACTACTGCAACTGGTTCGTGCTGTTTCTCGGCCTCCTCGGGTTGACGCGTCCGCGCTGGCTTTTGTTTGCGGGGCTCACCGGGGTGGTGGCGGCGGCGCTATCCGCCTACCGCATGATCCCGGCCGTCTTCACGTTCCCGCGCAACCCGTATGACCTGCCCGGGGGGTTTCCGGATGCGGCGACCCTGGTGGCGGGGTTCACGGCGGCCCGATCTCCGGCGTTCGCGGGCGAGAGCCTGGGCTGGTGGGAGTACGACTTCTACACGGGATGGTTGGGGCTGGGCATCCTCCTCGCGCTCGGCGTCCTGCCGCTCGTGCTGGGGGAAGGACAGTCGCGCGGGGCCCGGGCCCGCCGGGTCCTGCTGGTTCCGATCGGCGGACTGGTCGTGCTCGCGTGCGGCGACGTCTTCCGCTGGGTGTTCGGCGCGATCCCGCCGTTCTCGGCCGAGCGGGTTACGACCCGGTTCCTGGTCCTTCCGGTTGTCGCGCTGAGCGCGCTCGCGGCGGCTCACCTGGACCTGTTTCGGCCGGCGCGGAGGCGCGGCTGGATTCGGGCGGCCTTGCTCGCCGGAACGGTCTTCCTGGCGGTCGATCTCGGCCGGCAGGCCTGGGGGTGGCGGGTCGCCGAAGCATCGCGGCTGGTGCCGCGCTCGATGTCCCCGCCGGTGGCCGTTTCCGCGCTGATCGTGAAGTCCGATCCCGCCTACGTGCGGGCGGTTGCGATCGGTTGGGCGGTCAGCGCGCTGGCGCTGGCGGGGACGGCCTGGTGGGTATGGAAGCTCAAGCCCACTCGACGGTCGCGATAACGGGGTAGTGGTCGGAGGGCAGCAGGTCCCCTTCGGTGCGGTAGTCGACCTCGACGCCCTTGCTCTTCAGCCCGCCGTGCATGAGTATCCAGTCGATGCGGTAGTTCCCGTGGGCGAGGATGTGGCCCGTGTAGTGCGCGAACTGGGGGACGGACCCGTGCATGGCGTCGAGCCAGCGTTTCGTCGTCGCGGGATCGCCCAGCGGAATCCGCCGCTCGGCCCGGTACGCGTTGTAGGTGAGGACGCCCTCGTCGGCCAGCCCCGCCTCGGTCCACGCGTCCCGGAACCCCGCCTCGCCGGTCAGGTGGCGCCAGGCCGGACTCCCGGCCGCGCAGTTGAAGTCGCCCACGACGACGACCGGAGCTCCCGCGGCCGCCTGCACGAGCTCGCGGCCCATGACCTGGGCGCTCGGGAGCCACGACGCCTCGTTCGTGTCGAAATGCGTGACGGCGAAGACGAGTTCGCGGCCCGCGGCCCGGTCCCGTAGCCGCATCCAGGCGCACGTGCGGGCGCCCCAATCGAGGGGAAACGTGATCGAGCCGGGGACGTGGGGGGTGTCCGACAACCAGAAGCACCCGTCCGCGATCCGGTCGAACCGCGCCGCCTTGATGAACCCGCCCTGCAGGTGGGGTTCGCTCGCGTAGGCGTCCTGCCGGCTGCGCGCGATCCCGGCCCAGCCGCCGATGAGCGCTACCTCGAGGTCCTTCCATTGGCGCACGGTGGGTTCCTGGAGGCCGAGCAGGTCGGGTCCGTGGTGCAGGATCGTGCCGGCGACGAGATCCTTCCGGAACGTCCAGTTGTGCCGGCCGTCGTTCGCCAGCGACGTCCGGATGTTGAAGGTCATGACCGAGAACGGGTGGGCCATCGGGAGCGGGTCCGCCGGGCTTGGCTTAGCCCTGCCGGCGGACCCGGGCGTCCTTCTTCCCGATCTCGCGCTCCTGCCAGGACTTGAACCGGGCGACCTGGCCCGCGAGCCTGCGGTTCGAGAGTGCCAGGATTTCCACGGCCATGACCGCCGCATTCTTGGCCCCCGCAACGCCGATGGCGAAGGCGGCCGCGGGCGTGCCGGCGGGCATCTGCGCGATCGCGAGCAGAGCGTCGAGGCCTTGGAGGTGCGACGAGGGAAGGGGCACGCCGAGGACGGGCCGGGTCGTGAGCGCGGCGACCGCCCCGGGAAGCGCCGCGGCCGCCCCCGCCCCGGCGATGAACACGCGGACACCGGCCCGCTCGCTTGCGCGCACGTACCGGGCGAGCAGGTTCGGAGACCGGTGAGCCGAGAGGACGCGCAGTTCGTAGGAAACCCCGAACTTCTCCAGGATTCCGGCGGCCTCTTTCATCGTCTCGAGGTCCGAATCCGAGCCCATGACGATCGAGACTACGGGCTTGCTCACGTGCCACCCCCTTGTCGGTTGAGCGCCCGGGATGCGATATCCCGGCGGTAATGCATGCCCTCGAATGACAGCTTGCCGAGCGCCGCGTAAGCGCGGGCGGCGGCTCCGGCCAGGTCCGGCCCCATTCCGACGACGTTCAGGACGCGGCCCCCGGACGTGCAGACCGTGCCGTCCACGGCCTTCGTCCCGGCGTGGAACACCAAGGCACCGTCGCCCTCGGCCTCTTCCAGTCCGGTGATCGGGAGCCCGGTCCGGTATGAGCCCGGGTAGCCGCCCGAAGCGGCCACGACGCAGACCGCGGCGTCGTCGGTGAAGGTCAGCCGGTCGCGGGAGAATCCGATCCCGATGCTCTCGAGCATGAGCAGGAGCAGGTCCTCCTTGAGCCGCGGGAGCACGACCTGGGCCTCGGGGTCGCCGAACCTGCAGTTGAACTCGATGACCTTGATCCCCTCCGGCGTCATGACCAGCCCGGCGTAGAGGAGGCCCTTGTAAGGCGTGTCCTGTTCGGCCAGCCCCTCGACCACGGGGAGCATGACCCGGCGCACGGTCTCCTCGACGATCCCCTCGGGGGCCTGGGGCACGGGCGAGTAGGCGCCCATCCCGCCCGTGTTCGGCCCCGCGTCGTGGTCGAAGACGCGCTTGTGGTCCTGGGCGGGAACCATCGGCAGGACCTTGCGGCCGTCCGACATCCCGAAGATCGAGAGCTCCTCGCCGTCGAGGAACTCCTCGAGCAGGACAAGGTTCCCGGCCTCGCCGAAGACGCGGTCCACCATCGCCTCGCGGATCGCACGCTCCGCCTCCTCCCGCGTGGGCGCGATCGTGACGCCCTTGCCCGACGCCAGCCCGTCGGCCTTGATCACGTACGGCGGCTTGAATTCGTCGAGCGCGGCTATTGCCGAGTTGGCGTCATGGCACCGCTTCGCCTGCCCCGTCGGGATGTTCTTCTTGCGCATGATCGTCTTCGCGAACGACTTGCTCGCCTCGAGCTGGGCGGCCGCCCGCGTCGGGCCGAAGACGGGGAGTCCCTCCCGCTGGAAGACGTCCACGATGCCCGCCGCGAGCGGGGCCTCGGGTCCCACGACCGTGAGCGCGACGCGCATGTCGTGGGCGAAGGCGACGAGCTCCTTGATGTCGTCGGCCTTGATCGGCGTGCACGTCGCGATCTTGGCGATCCCGGCGTTCCCGGGCGCGCAGAAGATATGGTCGCAGTGCGGGCTCTGCTTGAGCTTCCAGGCCAGCGCGTGCTCGCGCCCGCCGGACCCGACGAGGAGGACCTTCACTTCTTTTCCGGCTTGGCCGGCTTGTCCGCGTCCTTGGGCTTCGCGGCTTCCGTCCCGGGCTCCGGTTTCGGCGGTTCGGGCGGCGTCCAGTTGGGCGGCCGGTTCTTCTCGTGGCTCGGCCGGAATCCGGTCCGGACGGGCGGGGGGGGCGGCGGCCCCGCGCCGCGGCGCCGGTTCGGGTCCCGCTGGTTCAGGTTGATGTTCCGGAATCCCTTGGGCATTGGACCTCCATTATCCTCCACCCCGCTCCCGGATGAGAAGCCGGCGGGCTACTGCCGGTCCGGGGCCCGAAACCCGATCTGGCGGCGCTTTGGCTCCGGCGGAGCCATGAGCTGGCGGATGGCGTCGAAGACGACCCGGAACTGGGAGTCGTATTTCTTCTCCAGATCGTCCAGCCGCCGGGCGAGGTCCTTGTTGGTGTTCAGGAGTTGGCGCAGTCGGACAAAGGCCCGCATGATCTCGATGTTGACCGCTACTGCCCGAGGGCTCCGCAGGATGCTCGAAAGCATGGCTACACCTTGCTCGGTGAAGGCATAGGGGGTGGCACGCCGGAGCCCTCCCCAACTTGAAGTCACAAATTGTGACTTCAAGTTGGCGGCGCTAGTTCGGGGTTCTCAGTGTTTGAAGTGGCGGATGCCGGTCAGGACCATGGCCATGCCGTACTTGTCGGCCATGGCGACGGCGTCGGCGTCCTTCATCGACCCGCCCGGCTGGATGATGCACGAAACGCCTGCCTTGCCCGCCTCCTCGACGCCGTCCGGGTAGGGGAAGAAGGCGTCGGAGCCCAGCGCCGATCCCTTCGCCTTCTCGCCCGCCCGCTGGGCCGCTATCTTCACGGAGTCCACGCGGTTGACCTGGCCTGATCCGACTCCGACGGTGACCCACTCCTTCGTGAGGGCGATCGCGTTCGAAACCGTGTGCTTGGCCACGGTCCAGGCGAACAGGAGCTCCTCGATCTCGGCCTCCGTGGGCGCCCTCTTCGTCACCACTTTGAGGTCCGTGGGCGCCACGCGCTTGAGATCGGCGTCCTGGACCAGGAGCCCGCCGTCGATGGACCGCATCGTGACCGGCGCGCGCGGCGTGCCGGGCTTCGTCTCGAGCGAGAGCAGGATCAGGTTCTTGCCCGGGAACGGCGCGGGCTTGCTCGCCAGCATCCTTACGGCCTCGGCGGTGAACGATGGCGCCACGATGCCATCGAACTTCTTGACGGCTTCGCAGACTTTGAGGATGACCTTGGCCGCGTCCTCGTCGATCTCGCGGTTGACGGCGACGATGCCTCCGAAAGCCGACAACGCGTCGGCGAGCGACGCCCTCGTGATGGCATCGTGGAGGCAGGGGGCCACCGCGCACCCGCACGGATTCCGGTGCTTGATGACCGCGCAGGCGGGATCCGCGAACTCGGATGCCAGCGCGAGCGCGCTGTCGAAGTCGATGAGGTTGTTGTGCGAAAGCTCCTTGCCGTTCAGCAGTTTCGCGCTGGCGAGCGATCCCGGCCGCTCGGGCTGGGGAAGGTACAGGGCCGCGCGCTGGTGCGGATTCTCGCCGTACCGCAGGGCCTGCTTCCGGCGGAAGGCGAGCCGCATGGCCTCCGGGAACGCCTCGCCGTCGAACCGGGCCGCCAGCCAGCCCGAGATCGCGGTGTCGTACCCGGACGTGACCAGGAACGCCTTGACCGCGAGCTTCCGGCGCGTCTCCTCCGAGAGCCCGCCGGCTTTGAGCTCGGCGAGCACGGCGGGGTAGTCCGCGGGCTCGGCGACGACGGCGACGGCACCGTGGTTCTTGGCCGCACTGCGCAGAAGCGCGACGCCGCCGATGTCGATCTGCTCGACGGCCTCCTCGAGCGTGACCCCGGACTTCGCCACGGTCTTCTCGAACGGGTAGAGGTTCACGACGACGAGGTCGATGGGCCCGTACCCGGCGGCCTGGAGCTGGTCGAGATGGGCGGGGATGTCGCGCCGGGCGAGGATGCCACCGTGGATGGCGGGGTGGAGCGTCTTGACCCGGCCGTCCAGGAGCTCGGCGAACCCGGTCAGCGACTCGGTGCGCACGACCTTGCATCCGGCCTTTTCCAGCGCGTCGGCGGTCCCGCCGGTGGCGAGCAGTTCGACCCCCAGCCCCGCCAGTCCCTTGCCGAACTCGACGAGCCCGGTCTTGTCGGAGACGGACAACAACGCCCTCTTCACTCCGTCCATTCGTTGCCTCCTATGAGATGCGCACGCGGCGGCCCTCGAGCTTCAGCCGGCCCGCGCAGTAGAGTTTGACCGCTTCGGGACAAATCCGGTGTTCCTCCTTGAGTATCCTTGCCGAGAGCGATTCCTCGGTGTCGTCCTCGAGGACGGGCACCGCGGCCTGCAGGATGATCGGCCCGGTGTCGCACCCCGCGTCGACGAAGTGGACCGTGGCTCCCGACACCTTCGCCCCGTGCTCCAGGGCCTGCCGCTGGCCGTGGAGCCCCGGGAACGACGGGAGCAGGGCGGGGTGGATGTTGAGCATGCGGCCCCGGAACCGGTTTACGAAGCCGGCGCTCAGGATGCGCATGTAACCCGCGAGGCAGACGAGGTCCACCTGCCGCGCCGCGAGCGCCTCGACGACGGCGGCGTCGTGCGCCTCCCGCGACGGGTACGACTTCGGCAGGATGGCCAGGGCCTCGATCCCGAACTCGCGGGCGACATCCAGCGCCCCCGCGTCCTCCTGGTCCGAGGCCAGGACCGCAAGCTGGCCGCCGCCCAGGTCGCCGCGCCGACCGGCCTCGCACAGCGCCCGGAAGTTCGACCCCCGGCCCGAGGCGAGCACGCCGATGCGGGTCACTGCGTCCTCGCCCAGATCACGCGGGCGGCCTGGTGGCCGGGATTCCGGCCCAGGACGGCCCCGGCGTGGGCATGCGCGAGCCGGCGGTCGCCGAGCTTGTAGGCGGCCACGGCGGCGTTGTAGTGCAGTTCCTCGGAGTCCGGGTGCCGCGCCAGGCCGCGGTCGTAGGCGGCGAGGGCGTCGCGCAGACGGCCGCGCACGACGTAAAAGTTCCCCAGGTACTGGAACCCGGACGGGTTGTCCGGTTCCACGCGGATCGCGGTCTCGAAATCCCGTTCGGCGTCATTCCAGCGGCGCTCCTCCATGGCCAGGCGGCCCCGTTCGAGATAGAAGACCGACGCTAGCGGGTCCAGCGAGATCTGCCGCGCGAGCGCGGCCTCCGCTTCACGCCGCAAGGCCAGCCTATTGTACAGGACCCATTCCTTGTAGTTGACGAGCACGTAGTCCGGCGACTCGCGCCGGACTTCGTCGAGCAGCCGTCGCGCCTCGGGCAGGTCCTCCGCCCGGCCGCGGTCGAGGAGGGCGGAGGCGCCGAAGTACCGGGCCATCACGTTCGCGGGGCTCGTCCGGATCGCGCGCGCGTAGGACGCGACCGCCCAATCCCACTTGCCCGCGGTCGACGCGGCCATGGCGCGGGCGAGCGCCGCGTCGGAGGAGTAGACGCGGATCCAGAGAAGCGCGAGCACGAGGGCGGGAATCGCCGACGTCATCGGGAACTTCGCCGGCCGTCCGGCCCCCGGGGCCCGGCGCGATCCGAGGGAAATGCCGATCAGGCACGCGCCGAGCGCCGCCGTGGAGCCGTAGTGGACGTCCACGCCGAAGCTGTTGGTGACGAAGAGCCCGGCGAGGCTACCGAGGGCCCCCACGCCGAGCCAGCGCGACTCGGGGTCGGGATCCCGGAGCCGCCGCCAACCCGCGGCCGCGGCGGCGCCGATCAGCCAGAGCCAGCAGACCGCGCCGACGAGCCCGAGCTCGGCCGCGATCTCGAGCGTCAGGTTCTCGGGGTGGTCGGTCATGTACGAGTGCTGGCCGAACATGCGAATGATTTCTGGCAGGCGGTACCGGGGGTACACGACCTGGAACCGGCCGACCCCGTGGCCAAGGAGCGGCGCCTGCCGGGCCATCTTCAGCGTCTGGCCCCAGGTGAGCAGGCGGAACCTGACCGATTCGTTGCGGACCAGGCTTTCCGCGCCGGCGGCTTCGGCCGTGTCCGGCGACCGGAGCAGGAGCCGGTTGCGGGTGTCGGCGGGCATGACGAGGACCAGAACCAGCAGTCCCGCGGCGGGGACGGCCCAGCGCATGGTCCGGGCCCGCCGCGAGGCGGCGGCCGGCACGAGGCCGGCGCGGCGCAGGGCCGCCGCGGTCACGACGAGGGCGGCACTGAGCCCGAGGAGGCCGCCCTTCGAGCCGGTGAGGAGGAGGGCGGCCCCGGCGGCGGCCGCGAGTGCGACTCCGGCCGGCCGCCAGCGCCAGACGAGGAAGGGGAGCACCCCGACGAGCCACGCGGCCAGGAAGTTCGGGTTGCCCAGGGTCGAGCAGATCCGGCCGTGGAAGTGCTCGCGGACGAGCGGGGCCCACGGGCTCGGGTCCAGCCGCACGGCCTGGAGGAGCCCGATTGAGACCGGCAGGACCGCCGACGCCGCGATCGTTCGGCGCCAGAACGCGGGGTCTCCTTCGCCCGCGCTCGCCGCCGCCACGATCCAGAGGGTGGCCGCGAGCCCGGCGGCGGCCCAAGCGAACGAGGGAGACGGCGAGACCGCCGCGCTCGCGAGGGCGAGCAGGACCAGGCCGTGGACCGGCCACGCGGGCGCGAAGGCCCGGCGCAGGTTTACAGACCCAGAACCGGCAAGCAGGGCCGCGGCGGCGAGCCCGATCACGAGCGACTTTGCCAGCGCCGTGTTCTCGTTCCGCATGGTCCAGACCAGGGGCGTCAGGACCAGGAGCGTCGCCAGGATCGCCCGGTTCAACACGTCGCTATTGTAGCGGCTGGGTGATGTGGTCCAGGAACCGGCGAACCTCGGCGGGATTCCGGAGGGTGAAGATCGTCTTTCCGGCCGCCAGCCGGTTCAGCCGGTCCAGGATCGCGATCCGGCCCTTCTTCGGGAACCCCCAGATCCACTTCGGCATGTCGGGATCGAACCGCTCCACGCACCCGGGCCCCATGTCCGGCCGGGCCCGGCCCCACCAGCGCACCACGCGTTTGGTCCAGTTCCAGAGGCACCGCCATCGGGAGAAGTCGAGGAAGATGACCGTGTCCGCCGCCGCGATCCGGGCTTCCATCGTGCCGCCGTAGTTCCCGTCGATGATCCATCGCTCCCGGGTGGCGAGTTCGGCCACCAGCGCTCTCCACTCCTCCTTTGGAGTCTCGACCCAGCCGGGTTTCCAGTTGAGCGCATCGAGGTGATAGACAGGCAGACCGGTGAGGTTGCCGAGCCGGCGGGCGAGGACGGATTTCCCGGCGCCGCCGGAGCCGACGATCGCGACGCGCTTGGCTCCAGCCAAGCCCTTCACTCCAGTGAGAGGGTACTGAGCCGTCCCGCCTCGTCCAGGAGCCGCCGCCGCTCCTCCCGGAACCGGCGGCCCGGGGCGTTGGCGCCGCCGAAGACGTTCGCGGGGTAGAAGACCATGAGGCACGCGGCCCCCACTGCGCGCAGCGTGGCGTTGTCCCGCTGGATCCCGGCGGCCAGGAGTGCCGCGCTCCCGCCGGTGACGAGCAGGGCCGAGAGTCCGTCCCAGACGTAGCCATAGGCCACCTGACCCAGCCCGGGAACGAGGGCGGACAATCCCGCGCCGAGCCAGGCACTGCCCCGCGCGAGCCGGCCTCCCCGGTCGGCCAGTCCCGCGAGCGCCCCCGCCGATCCTCGCAACGGGCTGGCGGGCGGCACCGCGCCGAACGCGGACCGGGCGTCGGGCCAGTTGCCCAGGCGGAGGTCGCTCAAGCCTTCGAGGTACGCGGCGCGGTCGAGGAGTCCGCCGTCTCCGGCGCGCGCCCGGCCGGCCAGCAGGCGCGCGGTCTCGTACTCCTCGAGCCTAAAGCTCGACGCGGCGGCGAGGAACCGGCACCGGTCCGCGAGCCCGGTCGCCGAGACTTCCGCCAGAGCCGTGAGCCGGCGCCGCGCGTCGGCCCACTGTCCGGCGCGGTACGCGGCGAGCGCCGCCTTGAAGGTCAGCTCCCCGGCGTCGGGGGCTGCCGGGTCGTACGAGGCGGCGCGCAGGTACTCGGTCGCGGCGCGGAACCAGTCGCCCTGGTCGAAGAGCTCGTCCGCGAATTTCCGGACCAGAGCCAAGGGAACACCGTTCGGAGTTCCCGCGTCTGCGGGAACTCCGAGCACAAGGAGCAGGAGCAGGATCACAGCCCGAGCCTGCGCAGCACGGGGAGCGGCGGCGGCGTCTCGTCGGGCGGGTCGAGAAACATGCCGGTTCGGGAGACGGGATAGCCGCCGAGCGCGGCGAACCCGTGGCAACGGGAGATCCGGTCGGCTCCCATCCAGACGCCGTTGATCAACCCGTGCGACGCGACGCACCGCAAGGTGTAGGCCGAACACGAGGGCGAGAACTGGCAGTTGCCCGGAAGCGCGCGGCTGACGGTCACCTGGTAGAGCCGGATCGCGACGAGTCCCACGATCCGGGCGGCGCTGGTCTCCCCGGCGAGGGAGGAGCGCGGGGCCGGCTTCGCCGCCGCCGGCTCCTGCCAGGGGTTCCATGCCGGTGCGGCGGCTGCCGAGGCGGCGGCCAACGCGACGGCAGTGACGGCCGCTCCCCGGAGGGTCACCGGCGGGGCTCCAGCCGGAGGAGGACGAGTCCGGGCGCGAGGTCGGCCGCCGGCCGCAGCCGGAACGGCGCGAAGACGGCGCGGCGCAGTTCCGGGGTCACGCCGAGCGCCTTGGCGAAGTGCTCGTCCAGCGACGGATCGAGCGCCTCCGAGAGCACGTAGACGGGCCGCTCGCGGCTCGCGAGGACGAGGTACGTCCGCAGACGCGCCACCGTCGTGGCGACCGGGACGGACCGGTCCGCGAACCGCCAGTCGAGGACCATGAGGTAACGCCGGGAGACGTAGCTGACATAGGCCTTGAGGGAATTGTACTCGCCGAAGCCCGAGACGATCACGAGGCTGTCGGACCTCGTCGCTGCGGAAATCCGCTCGGCGACGGTGATGAACCGGTTGTACGACGGCTGGACCTCGCGGCGCAGGGGTCCCGCGACCACGGCAACGACGACGATCCCGGCGAGGCCCCAAGCGACGGCGGCCGGGCGCAGGATCGGCGTGCCGCGGCCTTGGCGGCCGGCTATCCCTAGCTCGAGGAGGAGGATCCAGCCCGGGAGGACCGAGGTCCAGTAGCGCGTGTGACCGACCGACCACCAGGTGAAGAACACGGCGTGGGTGCCGAGGGCGAGCGCGAGTCCCTGCAGGAACGTGCGCCGGGCGGGCGCCAGCTTGGCCCATCGCGCGCGCAGGCCGCCGCCGGCCGTGAGGGCGAGGGCGGCCAGTCCGAACCCGGCGGCGACCAGGCGACCCGGCGACCCGTCCGCCGCCGGCCCGACGAAGGCCTCGCAGAATGCCCGGCCCGAGACCAGGACGCTCTCGGGCGCCCACCGGCCGTAGTGCTGGGCATAGCCCGTAAGGGGGTCCGTGCCGACGTACCCGTGCAGCCATGCCAGCATGGCGGCAGGATCGCGCAGGCCGAGTCCCCAGACGCATGCGCCAACGTACCCGCCTACCACCCCGGCTCCCGCGATCCCGAGGCACAGGACCGTGTTCCGCAGGCGGGCCCGGGCCGCACCCGATCGCAGCAGGATCCAGGCCGCCGCGGGGACGAAGACCGCCGCCGACTGGTGCACGAGGAACGCGAACGCCAGCAGAAGCCCCAGGATCACGGCCTCGCGCGGCCGCGGCCGTTCCGCAACGGCGGCCAGCCGGTTCATGACAATCACCTGCAGGAGCGTGGATGGCATGGTCGTGTCGCCCTGCGACGCGAAGTGCCAGAAGATGTAGCACGCGCCCAGCGTAACCGTGCCGGCGTCGGCCAGGGTTGGCGAAACGCCAACCCGCCGGGCGAGCCGCCGGAACACGGCGAGCGTGGCCACCGCACACGCGACCGAGAGCATCTGCTGGACGAACCAGGCCCGGACGACGAGTCCGGTTGCCAGCGTCGCCCGGTAGGCGAGCCACGCGATCGGGCAGTAGAGCAGGTGATGCGGATGGAACAGCAGTCCCGCGTCTCCCCGGCCGGTCGCGTGCTCGACGGCGCCGGCGAACACGAGCCCGTCGAAGTACCAGTCCCAGCTCGGCCATGCCGCGTAGACGAGGGCGAACGCGGCGAGGAGCGCGGCCCCCCAAAGAGGGCGGCCGCCAGCTCGGGTCATGGCCGCCACAGCTCGAGCTCGGGGGCGAGAGTCGCGACCAGACGGGGGCGCCGCGCGGCGACCCATGCCCGCAGATCCGCTCCGGCGATCCCGTGCCGGGTCATGAAGTGCTCGTCGAGCCCGGGGTCGGCGGCCTCGGACAGCCAGAAGAGCGTGCCGGTGCCCGCGAGGAGGCGGAGCCTGAGCTTGAGGGCGACCAGGGCGCGCGGGGGCGGGACGGTCTTGTCCGCGAACTGCCAGTCGAGGACGAGCATGCGCCGGCGCGCCACGTAGGGGAGGTAGGCCTTGAGCGCGTTCCATTCGCCGACCCCGGAGATCACGATCGTGGCATCGGCCGGGGTCGCGGCCGCGACGGCCTCGGCCACGGGGATGAGCGGGTTGCACGCGGGATTGCTTTCCCGGCGGAACGGTCCGACCGCGACGAGGGCCGTCAACCCGAGGGCGGGGATCCAGGCCAGCCGGTCCCCCGCGGACCCCCGCCGCGCGGCCGGCTTCGCCGGCGACGCGCCGAGGGCGGCCAGCAGCGCCCAGCCGGGCAGGGCGAGCACCCAGAACCGCGTGTGGCCGGGCTTCCACCAGGTGAAGAACAGGGCATGCGCGCCGAGCCAAACCAGGAGGACCTCGACCGCCACCCGGGCGCCGCGTCCGGGTGGCCCGGCCAACCCGCGACGGATCCCCCGGACGGCCAGGGCCAGGATCGCAATGGCGCAGGCCGCCGCTCCCGCGCGCCAAGCCCACTCGGCAGGGCCGGCGGGGCCCGGCCAGCCGCCCGTGAAGCCTTCAGCCCACGCGCGGGCGCTCGCGACCAGGTTGGCGGGAGCCCATCCCGCGTAGTAGACGGCGTATCCGGTCCGTGGATCGGGACCGAAGTAGCCCGACAGCCAGCCGGCGAGCCCGCGGAGGCCCGGGACCCGGAGGACGAACACGGCCACGGCGAGGTACGCGGCCGCGGTCACCCCCGCCGTGACACCCAGGAACGTCGCCAGGTTCCGGGCCCGCGCGGCGCGCGGCCGCAGGCGCCAGATGGCCCACACGGCCGCCGGGAGGAATATCACGGCCGATTCGTGCACGAGAACGGCGGCGGCCTGGAGCAGGCCGAGCAGGACGGCCGGCGTGGCTGGCCTGACCGCGGCCGAGAGCAGGGCCAGGAGGAGCGCCGCCTCGGGGAGGGTCGTGTCGCCCTGCGTCGCGTGCCGCCACCAGCCGTAGCTGGCGCCGACGAGCACGAGTCCGGCGAGCCGGGCGGGCGCGGGCACGGCCAGCCGGACCAGGAGGCGGTGGAACAGCCAGAGCCCGCCGACCGCACACGCGGTCGAGAGCCACTGCATGACGAGCCAGGCCCGGACGGACAGGCCGAGGGCGCCGGCGAGCCGGTACGCGACGAACGCGACCGGCGTGTAGAGCAGGTGGTGGGGGTGAAAGAGCCATGCCGGGTTGCCTCCGCCCGCCACGCCTTCGGCGGCCATGGCGAAGGTGAGGCCGTCAAAGTACCAGTCGTAGGAAGGGAAGCCGAGGCAGACGAGGGCGAATGCCGCGATCAGGGCGGGCACCATGGCTCACATCATAGCCTCTGGCCCGCTGCGGGAACGACGACCATGAACCCGTCGTCTTCGTCCATGCCATGATGCTAGTGAACGTTCCCGCCACAGGGGTATTGCCGGGGTGTAAGAGATACATTGTGGTAACGTGGTGGCGGCATGATGATCGAGCTCTCGCGCGTTCTCCTCCAGGACCTTCTCCGCCAGGGCCGGGCCCGCTACCCGGCCGGGGCCTGCGGGGTGCTCCTGGGGGTGCCCGGCGACCCCGCTGTCGTCGAGGCTTCGCGGCCGGGCCGGCCGGCGGACCCGGCCTGCGCGGGACCGTCGGCCGGGGACATCGAGGCGGCGGCGGCCGAGGCCGCTTCCCGCGGGCTCGCCGTGGTCGGGACCTGGCATGCGCATCCGGATTCCCCTGCGGAGCCTTCCGCCGCCGACGTGGCGGCGGCCCGGCCCGGTTTCCCGCTCCTGATCGTCACGGTCCGCGGCGGGCAGGCGGCGGAGTGGGCGTGCTGGATAGCGGGAGGAAAGCCAGGGCTGGAGCCCGTGATCGTCCGACTGACGGCCCCGTGAGTTCCCCGGTCCCGATCGCGTTCCTGGTCGACGATCCGACCCCGGTCCTGCATCTCTACCGCCATCACATCGTCGACATCAGCCGCAAGACCACCCTCGCCGCGGGCGGGGTGCCGCTCGCCGAGACCATCCCCAACGCCTTTCTCGGCCGGTTCTGCGACGTGGTCGAGGCGCGGGGGATCAAGGGCAAGTTCTCGATCGTGCCGGAACCGCAGGGGCGCGGGGACGTCGTCCGCGGCATCGAGGGGCACGATCCGGCCCTGACGCGGGAGTGGATGCGGATCGCGACCGCGCGGCTGGGCCCGTTCATGGACTTCTGCCCCGAGATGCTGACGCATTCCTGGGCCGTGGACCTGGCCACGGGGAAGCTCCTGCCCGAGACCGAGCATGACTGGTCCCAGCACCAGACCCGGGCGACCCTGGCTCCCTACATCGCCCGGGCGCTCGCGATCCTCAAGGAGGCCGGGGTGGACGCGACGGGGGTCACGTCGCCGTGGATGTTCGGCGAGGATGTCGAGCCCGAGTACACGGCCGCGATCGCGGCGGCCCAGCGCCTGGTCCACGGCCGGATGCTGTCGTGGTACTTCCTCCACATCAAGGACGATCCGATGACGAAGCCCTGGGTCGCGTACCGGGACGAGGGGTCGATCCTGGTGTCGGTCGCGACGTGCTCCGACGACCTGCTCTGGGACACGATCTGGAAGCACGCGGGGGCCGATGCCGCCCTCGTCTCATCGCTCGCCGACGGCTTCCTCACGGCGGACGGCCGCGCGGGGCTGATCCGCCGCGTGCTCGACGCCGGCGGCTGGCCCGTCTTCCTCGCCCACTGGCAGACGCTCTGGTCCAACGGCCACGAGACCGGGCTGGCCGTGCTCGACGAGGTGGGGAAGCGGATCCACGGGACGCTGGGCGGCGCCGTCGAGTGGACGACGTGCCTGGAGATGGCCCGCCGGACGACGGAGGGTTTCGGACCGCGATGAGGTGGGGGGCGGGAGCGACGCTCGGCGCCGCCTGTATGCTGGTGGCCATGGACGCGGGCGCGGGCCAGGTTAACCTCCTGCACAACCCCGGGTTCGAGGCCGGGGGCTCGGGGGTGCCCGCGGGCTGGGAGGCCTGGGGCGACGGCACGGTCACGATCGTGGCCGACGGGGCGCACGACGGCCGGTCGGCCGTGCAGGTCGACGGGAAGGCCGGGGGGCAGGGGATCTACCAGTTCACCGACGGCGCCGTGGTCGGGGCGGACTACGAGGGCGCGTGCTGGGCGTGCGCCGAGTCGGGCGACGCCGTCGAGGTCACCGTCAAGATGGAGTTCCAGAACGCCGCCGAAAGCAAGATGCAGTCCACGTGGACCGTCCGGGTGGGCCGGACCTGGACGCGGTTGGCCTACCGCATGACGGCGCCCGGCGAATCCCTGCGGGCCGGGCTCACCCTCGTCGTGGGCGCGGGCGCGGTGGTGCGGCTCGACGACGCGTCTCTGCGGACGGTCGGCCAGCCCCGTCCGCCCGGGCCGTCGGTCTATGACCTCGCGAAGCTCGGCGGCACCGTCGCCGGGTGGGGCGTTCATCACTGGGCCGACAACAAGAGGGCGGCGCGGGAGTTCGCCGCGCTCAACATCACCCACATCCGGATCGCCAAGGACGGATCCTCCTGGGAGGACCTCGTCGAACTGCGCCGGGTCACCGACCGGCTGGGGATCAAGTGGCTGTTCGTGAAGTGGAGCCCGCCCGGGGAGATGTTCGAGGCGGACGGACAGCTCAACGACGTCCCCGGATTCACGCGGGAATGGATCGCGACGATCAAGGACCTGGACGCCCACGGGTGCCGGCCGCACTTCATCGACCTCTCGAACGAGCCGGACTACTTCGGGATTAGGCCCACGACCTACAACGAGCTGGTCAAGAGCGTCCGGGCCGCGCTGGATGCGGCCGGATTCCGGGAAGTCGGGATCGCGGGGCCGGGACTGACCCACATCGGCGACGACAACTTCGGAAGGTACGAACGGGCGCTCGATCCGGAGGCCGTGAAGTCGCTGGCCGTCTGGGCCACCCACGCGTGGGAGGACACGTGGGACGACCAGTCGGGCAACCCGGCGGTCTTTCCCCTCCGCGCCACGGCGTTCGTCGGCCGGTGCCGGGAACGGGACGCGTCCAAGCCGGTCTGGTACACGGAGTACGCCACCGCGGCCCGGCGGTTCCACGGGGTACGGTACCCGGATTCCGATACCGAGAGCGAGAACTACTGCGGATCGTTCACCCAGGCGTTCGCGGCGCGCACCTTCGAGAACACGCTCCAGATCCTCAACCACGGCGCGGACATGGCGTTCTACTGGTGTTCCGAGGACTTCCCGGGCTCGAAGAAGCAGTGGGGGTACATCGGGCCGAGCGGCGAGCGGAAGAACGTCTACTGGGCGCTCAAGGCGCTCTACGGCAACCTCAAGCCCGGGACCCGGGTCGTGCAGGCGCCGGAGTGGCGGCCCGGAGCGCCGGTGACCGGGGTCTTCATGGCCGGCGCCGAGATATTCGTCGCCGCCGTGAACACCGGGGATAAGGAGATGGAGGGAACGATCCGGTTGGAGCACGCGCCGGAGGGGCTGGCGGTCGTCCGGTCCGAGAGCTTCGAGTGGAAGCGCGCCGGCAGTCTCGCCGACCGCCGGCCCGACGAGATCGTCCCGGGTCCGAGATCGCTGGAGATCTCCCGCACGAAGGACTCGGCCGATCTGGGGTATTCCTTGCCGGCCGACGGCTGGGCCTGCTGGGTGCTGTCTCCTCCGGCCGGACGGGGAGCGGCGCTGGAGCAGGGACGCGAATGAAGCTGAAGCGGTTCGAGGGTAACCCGATCCTGTCCCCCAATCCCGCGAACGCGTGGGAGAGCCTGGTGACGACCAATCCCGGCGCCTGGTACGACGAGGAGTCGAAACGCGTGCTTCTGCTGTACCGCGCCGCGGGGGCGGACCCGGCCCACGTCATCCGGCTCGGGCTGGCGACGAGCGGCGACGGCTACCACTTCGCCCGGGCCGGGACCGAACCCGCGTTCGGTCCCAGCCCGGACGCCTTCGACGGCGGGTGCGTCGAGGATCCCCGGATCGTCAAGTTCGGCGAGCACTACTTCGTGACCTACGCGTCCCGGCCGTTTCCGCCCGGCCAGTATTGGACGCCGAACAACGCGGTAGCCAAGCCGCCGCCGATGCCCGCCGAGTTCCCGCAGGCGTTCCGGAACAACGCCACCGCGACCGGGCTGGCGATCACCCGGGACTTCAAGATGTGGCTGCGCGCGGGGCGGCTCACGAGCCCCATGGTCGACGACCGGGACGTGATCCTGTTCCCCGAGAAGATCAGTGGGAGATTCGTGATGATGCACCGGCCCATGAACTGGGTCGGGCCGAAGCACGGGACCGACGCCCCGGCGATCTGGATCTCGTTCGCCGACGACCTCCTGGCCTGGGGCGACAGCCGGCTGTTGGCGAAAGGGAAGTACGACTGGGAGGGCGGCAAGATCGGGGGCAACACGCCGCCGATCCGGACGCCTCACGGCTGGTTCACGCTCTACCACGGCGTGGGGCCGGACTGGAAGTACCGGCTCGGGGCGTTCCTCCTGGACCTCGAGGACCCCTCGAAAGTCCTCCACCGGACCCCGGACTGGCTCCTGGAGCCGGTGGAGCCCTACGAGCTGGTCGGGCACTATCCCGGCGTCGTCTTTCCGTGCGGGAGCGTGGTCATCGACGGGACCCTGTTCGTCTACTACGGCGGCGCGGACAAGTACGTGGGGCTGGCGACCTGCCGGTTCGACGAACTGCTGGACCACCTGCGCCGGTGTCCGGCCTGACGCGCATGGGCAAGGAGGCACGATGGGACATCTCCTGGTGGCGGGACTGCTGATGGCGGCCACGGCGGGGGCGGCTCCGAAGGCGGACGCCGGGTTCAACCCGCCGACCCGGTTCGCGCTCTCGTACCACACGCTGAACATCGCGATCCTGATCGACGGCAAGGTCAACGTCCTCACCGAGACCGGCACCGACTGGAAGCCGGTTTCGAGCCCGGACGGGACGTTCCTGGTCTTCTTCCGCGTGCACGACTGGGTCGACGGGGAGATGACGAACTGGAAGACGTCGATCTGCGTCATCAACACGGACGGCACCGGGTTCCGTCAGCTCACGTCGGGGGAGTTCACGGACTACAACCCGACCGTCATGCGCGACGGCACCAACCGGATCGTGTTCAACCGGATGATCCGGCTGGGCCAGTACCGGCCCATGGAGATCTACATGACCACGCGCGACGCCGGGATCGGGTCGGAGCAGAAGGTCTCCCACCCGACCGAGCCCGCCTTCGAGTGGGTCAACAGCACGCTCAAGGACGGGCGGCTGTTCATCCAGCGGAACCGGACGAGCGCGAACGAGGCCTACCTCTTGACCCCGAACCCGGGCGGGCTGGGCAAGTACGAGCGGGTGGCCCTGCCGTCGACCGAGTACTACCACAAGGCGTGCCTCTCGCCGAGCGAGACGAAGGTCGTGTACATGCTCGATCCCCGGTACGACGGGTCATATCTCGGCGCCCGGATCGTGTGGGCGAAGTTCGACATCAAGGCGATGAAGGTGTCGGACCCCGTGTTCGTCACACCGGACCTGCCGAAGTCGGTCGAGATGTACCCGAAGTGGAGCCCGGACGAGAAATACGTGATCTACGACTCGGGCAAGGAGTTCAGGGGCGAGGCGGGGCCGGGGAAGATGCCCGTTCACCAGATCTACGCGTACCGGATCTCGGACGGGGTCGAGCGCCGGATCTCGCCGGATGCGGCCAAGGACTACCGGACCGTCTGCGTGCTGGGCTATCCGCACTGACGCCCCGCGCGGGAGGGATTACTCCCCGCCGATCAGCTTCCTGAACCCGGCCTCGTCCAGGATCGTGATTCCGAGCGTCTTCGCCTTCGTCAGCTTCGATCCCGCGTTCGGCCCCGCGACGACGTAATCGGTCTTCTTCGACACCGCCCCGGTGGCGTTTCCGCCCGTCTTGCGCACCAGCCCCTCGGCCTCCGGCCGCGTGAGCCCCTCGAGTTCGCCGGTGAAGACGAACGTCTTGCCCGCGAGCGCGTCCGAGACCGGGGCCTCCTCCTTCGTGCGCTCCACGTTGACGCCGGCCGCCTCGAGCCGCGCGACCATCTTCCGGACCGCCTTCGACCGGAAGTAGGCGTGGATCGACTCGGCCACGATCGGGCCGACCTCGTGGATCGCGGTCAGTTCCTCCTGCGACGCGGCCATGAGCTTGTCGAGGGTGTCGAACCGGCTGACCAGGATCTCGGCGACCCGGGTCCCCACGTGACGGATGCCGAGCGCGTACACGAGGGCCGCCAGCGGGCGCTTCCTGCTCGCCCGGATCGCCTCGATCACGTTCTCGGCCGACTTCTCCGCCATCCGCTCGAGCCCGGCCACCTGCGCCTGCGTGAGGGTGTAGAGGTCGGCGGGGCCCTTGACCAGCCCCGAGTCCACGAGCTGGGCGGCGAGCTGTTCCCCGATGTGTTCGATCTCCATCGCCTCCCGGCGGCAAAAGTGCTCGAGTGCGAGCTTGAGCTGCGCCGGGCACGCGGGGTTCGTGCACCGCACCGCCACCTCGTCCTTCCCCTTCGACACCGGTTCCCGGCAGGCGGGGCAGAGGAGCGGCATCCGGAACGGCTTCTCGGACCCCATCCGCTTCCCGGGCACGACGCCGACGACCTTGGGGATGACCTCGCCGCCCTTCTCGATGATTACGAGGTCGCCGACACGGACGCCGAGCCGCTCGATCTCCTCCTCGTTGTGGAGGGTTGCCCGGCCGATGGTGGTGCCCCCGAGGGGGACGGGGTCCAGGATCGCGACGGGGGTGAGCACCCCGGTGCGCCCCACCTGGACCGCGATCTCCTTGAGCCGGGTCTTCGCCTGCGGGGTCGGGAACTTGAACGCGATCGCGTACCGCGGGCTCTTGGCCGTCGTGCCCAGCTTGCGCTGGGCCTCGAGCGAGTCGACCTTAACCACCATTCCGTCGATGTCGTACGGGAGCTTCTCTCGCTCCTTCTCCCACTTCGCGCAGAACGCGAGGGCCTCGTCGAGGGTCCTCGCGAGCTTGCGGTGGGGATTGACCTTTAACCCGAGCGTCTCGAAGAGGTCCAGCGCCTCCGCGTGGCCGGCGACGGCCCGGCCGCCGGCCGAGGCGAGCGTGTGGACGAACAGGTCGAGCCGGCGACGGGCGACGAGGGCGGGGTCCTGGAGCTTGAGGGAGCCCGCGGCGGCGTTCCGGGGGTTCGCGAACGGCTCGTCGCCCTCGGCCTCCTGCGCCTCGTTGATGGCGCGGAACGCCTGCCGGGAGAGGTAGGCCTCCCCGCGCACCTCGAGGAGGTCCGGGATGCCGCCGCCGGCCAGTTTCAGCGGCACCGACCGGATCGTGCGCACGTTGTTCGTGATCTCATCGCCCTCCGTTCCGTCGCCCCGGGTGGCGCCGCGGACGAGGAGGCCCTTCTCGTAGGTCAGGGCCACCGCGACCCCGTCGATCTTGAGCTCCACGACGAATTCGAACTCCTCCTTCGGCAGGAGCTTGCGGCACCGCTCCCCCCACTCGCGGACCTCGTCCGCCGAGTACGTGTTCTCGAGCGAGAGCATGGGGGGCTCGTGCCGCGCGGGCGGGAATCTCTTCGTGGGCGCTCCGCCTACGCGCCGGGTGGGGGAATCGGGCGTCGCGAGATCCGGGTGCCCGGCTTCGAGCTCCTGGAGGCGCCGCATGAGCGCGTCGTACTCGCGATCGGAGATTGCCGGCTTCGCCTCCTGGTAGTAGAGCCGGTCGTGCCGTTCGATCTCGGCACGCAGCCGGGCGATCTCGGAAGCGGCGCGCGACGGCGCGGCCACGGGGCGGATAAGCTATCTGCGGATCAGGGCGAGGCGGCCCTTGACCGGCGGGACGTCGTCGGGGAGGACGATCCGGTAGAGGTAGACGCCGGTCGCCGCCGGCTGGCCGGCCTCGTTCCTGCCGTCCCACTCGGCGCGGTGGTTGACCGAGCCCAGCACGCGCACGCGCTCGTAGGCGAGCGTGTAGAGCTCGACGAAGGTCCCGTCGGGCAGGTTCCTGAACTTGGCGACCCCGCCCACGGCGGTCGCGGGGTTGAACGGGTTCGGGTAGACGACGATGGGTCCGAGCCCCCCCGGGAGGTCCGGGGTCGGCCCCGGGTCCGGCGGCGGGTACGGGCCGGTGGAGCCCGTGTAGGGGGGAGCCACGAACCGGTCGGTCGCCGGGACCATGGCGACATGACCGGCCTTGTCGGTGGCGAACAGGTATCCGGACCCCAGGCTGAGGCCGCCGGTGTCACCTTCGCCGGCCTGGAGGCTGTACCCCTGTCCCGGCCAGTCGATGTACGGGACCTGCCGGATCAGATCGAAGTTCCAGCCCATGGAGCCGTTCAGGGAGACGAAGTCGATCCGGGTGGTTCCCTGCCTCAAGCATCCGGCATTGGCGTCGAAGGTGAGCCCGATGACGGACCACGCGGGGTTGAAACCGCTGTTCCCCCCCGCGTCGGAGAGGGACACGGGCAACAGGAAGGACCCGTTGTTGCTGTTCCAGTCGCTGTCGTTCGTGGTGCTGAGCTTGAAAACGATGCTCTGGTTGCCGAACATCACGGGGGCACAGTTCATGGTGAGCGGCTTCAGCACGAGCCGGCCGTTCCCGTCCGAGTACCCGGCCGAGTGGTAGAGGAAACTGCCCGTATTGCCCATGTCCCCGCTGGCCGAGGAGAACCACGTGATGCCGCCGTCGCTCCCGCCGAAGAGGGCCACGGTTCCGGCGGCGTTGACCGCGGGACCGTACAGGGCGACGTTCGCGTATTGCTCCGGCGAGTTGAAGGGCTGGGTCCGGTACCGGAGCCGTGCGTTGGAGGAGATCTGCCAGCGGAACGTCCCGTCGCTCGTGTTGACCGCGTAGGCCCGGCCGTTCTTGGTTCCGAAGATCACGATCTCGCCGACGAAGGCCGGCGCCGGCATGATCTGGTCGTCCACCTTGGCGACCCAGCGCAGCGAACCGTCCAGCGTGTTGTACGCGAACAGCGCGTGCTTGGATGCCCCCCAGTCGTCGACGCCGTCGCATCCGACCACGGCGATCGAGTTCGCGACCGCCACGGGCGTCACGGCGCCGTAATGCTCGTTGAGCGCCGGGGGGACCTGCCCGCGCGGCCCGGGCGTGGTCTGGCCCGGGCCGAGCGTCAGCGTCTTCTGCCATCTTCCGGAGAAGTCATCGGGGTTGACCGCGTAGATCGATCCGGGGTTGTAGCGATCGACCAGCGCTCCCAGGCCCGGGATCCTTTGCGCCCGGGTGCCGAAGTAGAGAGTTCCCTGGTTGAGCGTCGGGCCGTGGTCGGTCTGCTGGCCACCGGAACGCCAATTGCTCCTCCAACTGCCCCCGTTGAGTTCAACGGACTTCGTCATCCCTCCCGGTCCGCCCCCGGTCGCGACGCTGTAGCTCACGTTCACCTGCTGGGCGAGGATGTGCGGAGCCGTCACGTTCGGGTCGTCCCCGGAATGATGGTTGGCCGCCGCGTAGATCGTGAATGAGCCGGTCCGGTTCGACCCCCGCGAGGTCGTGGACGTGCTGGAGCCCACGACGACCGGAGTGCTGACGAAGTCGTAGACTCCGCCGGGGCGGTTCAGGAACCTGGTGTTATACGAGCCGTAGGACGTCCACGCCGCCGGGCTGGGGAAAACGAGAATGCCCTCTTCCGAGAGCGCGACCGCGACCCCCTGGGGACCGATGTCCGACGTGGCCGCGCACTCGGCGGTGGCGACCTCGCCCACGATGGGGTGGTACTCGTTGTCGAGGCCGGGTCCCGAGACAACGCCTCCCAGGGGATCCACCCAGTTGCAGGAGTTGGTGTTGTTGCAGGAATTCCCGCTGATCGCCACGTCGTAGAACACGGCCAGCGAAGACGCGGGAGTTGCCGCCGGGCCCGTCGACGGGTAGTACTGGGCGGTCGTGAAGGCGGTCTCGATGCACCGCGGCTGGCCGCTGTCCTGGCCGCCCTGCGGCCAGTCCTGGGTGGGCCAGCCGTTCGTCGTTCGCTGGGCGGCCGTTCCCGCACGGGCACCTTGGGCGGGAACGAACGCGGCGCCGAGGCAGGCAACCACCAGGACCGGAACGATGCGGCCCCGCCGGGACCCGAGGCTCTTCTCCATCTCGGCTCTATCTTACCGCCTTACTCAACCAGCGAGAACCGTCTCCCGGCCACGACGCTCCCGACGACCTGCGCCCGCTCGCCCGCGTCCAGCAGGCACTGGAGCGCGGCCTCGGCTTCCGGCTTGCGGACGACGACCGTGAGCCCGAGTCCCATGTTGAAGGTCCGGAACATCTCCCGGCGGTCGATCCGGCCCAGCCGCTCGATCAGGGAGAAGATCGGGAGCACGGGCCAGGTGCCTGCCACGATCCGGAGGCCCAGCCCGGCCGGGAGTTGGCGCGGGGCCTTCACCGGGAGCGCGCCGCCCGTGATATGGCCCAGCGCCCGGACGCGGACGGTCCGCATGAGCCGCCGGATCGCGGGTACGTAGATGCGGGTGGGACGCAGGAGCTCCTCGCCGAGGGGGCATCCCAGCTCCGGGATCGCGCGGCCGAGCGGCAGGTGGAGCCGCTCGAGCAGGAGCCGGTTCACGAGCGAGAACCCGTTGCTGTGGAGTCCCGACGAGCCGACGCCGATGACGACGTCCCCGGGCCGCGCCGTGGACCCGTCGACGGCGTCCGCTTCCTCGACCGCGCCCACGCAGAACCCGACGAGGTCGTATTCGCCCGCCCGGTACAGCCCGGGGAGCTCCGCGGTCTCGCCCCCGATCAGCGAGCAGCCGGCCTGCGCGCATCCGGCTTCCACGCCGCGGAGGAGGGCCTTCCCCACGGCGACGCTGAGCCTCGCGATCCCGATGTAGTCGAGGAAGAACAGCGGCTGGGCCCCCTGGCAGGCGACGTCGTTCGCGCACATGGCCACGCAGTCGATGCCGACCGTGTCGTGCTTGCCCGTCCGGAACGCGATCTTGAGCTTCGTCCCCACCGAGTCGGTGCCGGACACGAGGAGCGGCGGCCTCTTTCCGGCCATGGGCACCCGGTAGAGGGCGCCGAACCCGCCGACGCCCGCGACGACGTTCGGGTCCCGCCGGCCCCTAGTCACGCGCCGGGCGAAATCCGCCACCGCGTCCCCCGCGGCCATGTTCACGCCGGCAGTCTTGTATGTCAGTGGCTTCATGTCTGTTCCTGTTCCCTCTCCCCGTCTGCGGGGAGAGGGTGAGGGTGAGGGGTCCGGAGCGCGATCCCGATGACTTCCAGCACCGATTCGGGCTGTTGCAGGAGTTCGTGATCCCAGAAGCGGAGGACCCGGTAGCCGCGTGTCTCAAGGAGGACGGTCCGTCGCCGATCGGCGTCGGCCATCGCGACGTGCTGGCCTCCGTCGAGCTCCACGACAAGCCGCCGTTCCGGACAGCAGAAGTCGGCGAAGAACGGTCCGATGGGATGCTGGCGCCGGAACTTCGAGCCGAGGAGCTGGCGGTTTCGCAGTAGCGACCAGAGCTTCCGCTCTGCATCCGTCTGGGTCCGGCGGAGCTTCCGCGCCCGGGAGGTGCCCTCACCCTTGCCCTCTCCCGCTCCGCGGGAGAGGGAACGGGAAACCGATGGCCTCTTGCCGTATGCGGGGAGAGGGTCGGAGTGAGGGATCATCATGGCTTGCCCAGCTCCTCCCGCAGCAGCTTGTTCGCGGCCTGCGGATTGGCCTTGCCGCCCGTGGCTTTCATCACCTGGCCGACGAGGAACCCGATCGCCTGCTGTCTACCGGCCTTGAAGTCCGCGGCCGACCGCTCGTTCGCGGCGATCACCTCGCGAACCGTGGCCGCCAGGGCCTGCTCGTCCGTGATCTGGACGAGGCCCTTCTTCTTCACCACCGCCTCCGGATCGGCGCCGGACCCGATCATGTCGGCGAAGACGGTCTTCGCGATCTTGCCGCTGATCGTGCCCCGGTGGATGAGCGCGATGAGCGCGGCGAGCTGGCGCGGCGCGACCTTCGAGTCCGCGATCCCGAGCTTGCGGCCGTGCAGGGCGCCCAGGAGTTCGGTCGAGACCCAGTTGCTCGCCGTCTTCGGGGGCGCGCCCGCGGCGATCACGGCCTCGTAATACTCGGCGACGGCCCGGTCGCCGGTCAGGACGCCGGCGTCGTAGTCGGTCAGCCCCAGCGTCTGCACGTAGCGCAGCCGCTTGACGTCGGGGAGCTCGGGGAGCCGCCCCCGGAGCTTCTCCAGCCGGACATCGTCCATGGTGAAGACGAGGAGGTCGGGCTCGGGGAAGTACCGGTAGTCGTGCGCCGCCTCCTTGCCCCGCATCGGTTTCGTCCCGCCCGAAGCCTCGTCGTAGAGCCGGGTCTCCTGAGCGAGCGTTCCTCCCTGCCCGAGCACCTCGCGCTGGCGCTTCGCCTCGTAGGCGAGCGCGTGCTCGACGCTCCGGAACGAGTTCATGTTCTTGATCTCGATCTTGGCGCCCAGCTGGGCCTGCCCCTTCGGCCGCACGGAGATGTTCGCGTCGCACCGCAGGCTCCCTTCCTCCATGTTGCCGTCGGACACGTGCAGGTACCTGACGAGGGTCTGCAGGGACTTCACGTAGGCGACGGCCTCGGCGGGCTCCCGGAGATCGGGCTCGCTCACGATCTCGAGGAGCGGCATCCCGGACCGGTTGTAATCGACCAGCGCCGCCGTGCCCGTTCCGATCTTCTCGCCCGCTCCCTCGTGCACGAGCTTGGCGGCGTCCTCCTCGAGATGGACGCGCTTGATCCGGATCGTCCGTCCGCCGCCGAGGTCCACGTGCCCGTCGTGCGCGAGCGGGAGGTCGTACTGCGAGATCTGGAAGTTCTTGGGGAGGTCCGGGTAGTAGTAGTGCTTGCGGTCGAACTTGAACCGCTTCGGGATCGTGCACCCGACGGCGAGCCCGACCATGATCGCGCGGTCGAGCACCTCGGCGTTCATCACGGGGAGGACGCCCGGCAGGCCGAGGCAGACCGGGCAGACCTGGCTGTTCGGGGCCGCCCCGAACGCGGTCGAGCACCCGCAGAAGATCTTGGTCTTCGTCGAGAGCTCGCAGTGCACCTCGAGCCCGATGACGGTCTCGTACTCAGCCAAGGGACGGCCTCCTCCGGTGCCAGTCCGTCGCGTCCTGGAACCTCGCCGCCAGCCGCAGGAGCCCTCCGTCGTCGAACGCCCGGCCGATGAACTGCATGCCGATGGGGAGATTCGCCTTGGAGAACCCGCATGGGATCACGAGGCCCGGCAGCCCGACCAGGTTCACGGACACCGTGTAGATGTCCGAGAGGTACATCTGGAGCGGGTCGTCGGTCTTCTCCCCGATCCGGAACGCCGGCGTCGGCGTGGCGGGGGAGAGCAGGGCGTCGCAATCCTTCAGCGCGTTCAGGTAGTCCTCGCGCAGGCGCGTCCTCGCCTTCAGGGCCTTGAGGTAGTAGGCGTCGTAATAGCCGGCGGACAGCACGTACGTGCCGAGGATGATCCGGCGCTTGGGCTCGGGGCCGAACCCCGCGCTCCGGGTCTTCTTGTACATCTCGATGATGTTGGCCCCGTCCTCGCGGAGGCCGTACCGGACGCCGTCGAACCGGGCCAGGTTCGACGAGGCCTCCGCGGGGGCGACGAGGTAGTACACGGGCAGCGCGTAGTCCTGGAGGGGGAGCGAGATCTCGCGGAACTTGACCCCGAGCTTCTCGAGCGCGGCACGCGCCCCGTCGAACGCGGCCCGGACCTCGGGGTCCAGCCCCTCCGTGAGCCACTCCTTCGCGATTCCGAGCGTGAGTCCCTGGACGTCTCCCTGGATCGCGCGCGTGGGCGGCGGGCCGTCGAGTCGCACCGACGTCGAGTCCGCGGCGTCCCAGCCCTCGATCGCTTCCTGCAGGATCGCGCAGTCCTCGACGTCCTTCGTGAGCGGCCCGATCTGGTCGAGCGAGCTGGCGAAGGCGATCAGCCCGTACCGGGATACCCGGCCGTAGGTGGGCTTCAGCCCCGCGAGCCCGCACAGGGCGGCCGGCTGGCGGATCGACCCTCCCGTGTCCGAGCCGAGCGCCGCGATGGCCTCGTCCGCGGCGACGGCGGCCGCCGAGCCTCCCGACGAGCCGCCGGGCACCCGGTCGAGATCCCAGGGGTTCCGGGTGGGGCCGAAGGCCGAGTTCTCCGTGGATGAGCCGAAGGCGAACTCGTCGAGGTTGGTCTTTCCCGTGAGGACCGCCCCCGCCGCGCGCAGGCGCGTGATCACGGTGGCGTCGTAGGGCGGGACGAACCCGGCCAGGATCCTGGACGCGCAGGTTGCGGGAACCCCCCGGACGCACATGTTGTCCTTGATCGCAATCGGCACGCCGTCGAGCGGGCCCAGGGGCGCGTCGGCCGCCCGGCGCCGGTCCGAAGCCTGTGCCTCGGCGAGCGCGGTTTCCTCCGTCAGGTGCAGGTAGGCATGCACCCGGGGCTCGACCGCCTTGATCCGGGCGAAGACCGCCTGCGTGAGCTCGACCGACGAGATCTTCTTCGCCGCGAGCTCCGCGGCCGCCTCGTGAATCGTGAGTGCGGCGGGACCGGCCACCTATTCCTCCAGGATCCGGGGGACGCGCACGGAGCCGGCCCGGAACTCGGGGGCGATGGCGCCCACCTCCGCCTGCGTGAGTCCCGGGGCGGGGTTGTCGGTCCGGGTGCGATCGGTGGCGGGCGAGACGTGCGTCGTGGGCTCGACCCCCTCGAGCGGGAGCTTGTTCAGCGACTCGACGTAGCCCAGGATCGCCTCGAGCTGGGCACCGTACTTCTCGAGCTCGGCCTCCGTGAGCGAGAGCCGCGCCAAATGTGCGATTGCTTCGACTTCCTTGCGCGTAAGCGCCATGGCCCGAGTATTCTACCAGCCGCGGCGGGTGGGCCCGGTCGAGGTTGCGGGGATGGCGGGAGGCCGGTTGGCGCGATAGGGTTCAACCAGGGAGGCAGGAGGCAGATCATGGACATCTTCACGGCTCTGTTCATCGGACGGCTCAAGGTGCCGTCCCTGCTCGCGCTTGCGGCCGGCGTCGCGACGGCCTGCGCCTTCGCCGAGGATCTCCGGGCGGAATCGCCCTGGCAGAAACTCGTGAACGCCGTCGCCCGGGCCTACCGGGACTCCGCGGTCGAGTAACCGCCCGAAGGTCGGCCCGGCGGGGGGGAACCCGCCGGGCCGGATTGGCAACGAACCCTCAAGCTGGCACAATGTTTCCCGGGGAGTTATAGGGTGTTTCCATTCCGATCTCGGAGGATCGACTGTGTCCTGGCAACGGGCCTGCTGGCGGCGCTCGTGTCGCTGGCGCCGGCTGCCGGACACGGCGCGGTCGCCGTGGTGTCCACCACGAGCGGCGCGGTCGTCGCCGGCAACGCGAACTACACGATCGGCCCCGTCGCCGTTACGGCGGGCAACGTGCTGGTGGGGCATGTCGTGACCGCCAACACCCTCGCCATTCCCACCGGGCCGGCGGGCTGGAACCGGGTGGCCTATTCCTCGAGCGTGACCGGGAACTTCGCGCTGACGACCTGGATCTACACGGTGCCCGCCAGCGGCTCGTTCTCCTACAGTTGGGGTTCCTCCCCGACCACGTCGTGGGCGGGCGGCATCACGCAGTACAGCGGGGCCGATTCCTTCTGTCCGGTGGGGGCGACCGGGACCGCGAGCGGCACCTCGATCGCGGCGGCGGGGAAGCGTTCGCGGTTCAACCTGCCGGTCGTCACGACCCTGGTCCCGAACGCGATGCTGGATGCCGGCTACGGGGCCGGGGTCAAGAACGTCGGCTACACGGTGCCGGCGGGCTGGACGGCCCGCGTGGTGTCCAAGGCTAATACGAACAACACGCCGAGCGCGGGGAGCGCCGACAGGCTCCAGGCCGGGGTCGGCGGCTCGGGGACCTACGCCGTGACCATGAAGGCGGCCGCGGGCGCGTTCGTCTCGGACCTGATCGAGCTGGACCCGCCGGACACGGCCGGCATCGTGCTCGCGCCGGGAACGATCTCGTTCGCCACGGTCCAGGGCTCGAGTCCGGCAAGCCAGACCTTCACGATCAGGAATGCGCATCTCAAGGGCGGTCCGTACTGCGGGAGCCAGTCCTACACCTCCGCCGTGTCCTTCAGCGCCGGGTGGGACGCGACGAACCTGCCGGCGCCCGATGTGAGCACCGTGAGTCTGGCGCAGGGCGATACTTCCGCGGCGATCGCGGTCACGATCTCTTCGGGCTCGCTCGCGGCCGGGACCTACACCGCGGTAGTCACGATCACGGACGCGAGCGGGAACACGGCGACGATCAATGTCACGCTCTCCGTCGCCTGCTCGATCCAGCGCCGGTCGAACGTCGCGACGGCGACCGCGGGGGCGGCGACGCAACTGACGCTCACCGAGCCGTCGGGGTGGGGCGTCGGCGACGCGCTGGTCGCCGTGCTGGCCGCGGACACGACGACGGCGCCGGGAACGCCGGCCGGATGGACCCTCGTCGCGTCGAATACGACCGCCGGGCTGGGGATGTGGATGTACCGGGCAGCGAAGGGCGCTTCAGCGACGACGACGTGGACCGGGTTCGCCGCGGGCAAGCTGGCCGGCGTCATGGCCTCCTACCTCAACGCCAACAACTACACCTGGCTGGACGCCCCCGCGATCCCGTTCACGCCGGCGACTACGTCCAGCGGCGACGGCAACGTGGACGCGAACGCGTGCACGACGGGGACGGCCGACACCGAGGTCGTGGCCGCTTACGCGATCAACATGGCGGCGGCGGGCACGACGCTGAGCGTGGGTGCGGGACTGGCGTCGATCTCGGGGACCGTGAGCACGGGCTCTGGGGTGGGGGACATCGAGCTGAACGTGGGGTCGGACCTGATCGTGGCCGCGGCCGGGACGCCGGTGGCGGAGACGGGCGGAGTCACACCGGCCCAGGCGGCGAGCAAGCTCGGCGCGCTGTGCACCCTGCGTTCCGCCAACGTGCCGCCGGCGGTGTCGGTGACGCGGGCGCCGGTCGCCCCGTCCCAGGGGGATACGATCACGTACACGATCCTGGTGACGAACCCGGCCGGCAACGGGCCACTCACGACCCTCGTGCTGAGCGACACCCTGCCGGCCGACGTCACGTTCGTATCGCTGTCCGCGGACGCCGCGGGCGCGGGGCTCACGCTCTCGAACAACCCGGGGACGGGCGCGGTGGAGGGGGCGTTCGGCAACCTGACGCCCCCGCTGGCGGCCGGGACTGCCGTGACGTTCACCCTCCAGGGAAGCCTGGCCTGCGGGGCCACGGCGGCGCAGAGCAGTACGGCCTTCGCGCAGACGGCAGACACCTGCGGGGCGCCCGGGGTCGTGTTGAATGCGTTCACGCCGGGTGTGCTCGCCGCGCCGGCGGTGACGGCGGTGCGCGACCTGGTCAGTCCGACGCAGGGAGACACGGTGACCTACACGATCGCCGTGCAGAACACGAACACGACCGCCCCCCTGAACACGCTGGCCTTCAGCGACACGCTGCCGGCGGGCCTCTCCCTCGAGTCCATCGCCGTGGACGCATCGGGGGACGGACTGGTCCTGGCCAGCTCCGGGCAGGTCGTGGGGGCATCGGGGACGCTGACCACCCCGCTGGCGGCCGCGAGCAGTGTGACCTTCACGGTGGCGGCCCGGGTGGGATGCGGAGAGACCGCCGCCCAGAGCAACCAGGCCTACGTCGAGACCGCGTCGAACTGCCAGCACAAGGCTTCGACCGCGGACACGTTCACTCCTCAGGTGTTGGCATCCGCACCGACGGTGGCCGTGCGCCATACGCCGGCCGCCCCGGCGCCGGGGGACGCGGTCACGTACATGATCGTGGTCAGGAACACCGCGACCTCGTCGTTGAACTCCCTGGTCATGAGCGACACCCTGCCGTCCGGTATCGACTTCGTGTCGCTCGTGGGCGGGTCGGACGGAAGCGGGGACGGGCTGGACCTTTCCATGAACCCGGGCGCCGGGGCGGTGGAGGGGGCTTCTGGGCTCTTCGCGCCCGGGTACGAGCTCATGGCCGGCGCCAGTTTCACTTTCACGCTGACGGGGGTCGTGAACTGCGCGGCGTCGGGGGTGCAGGGCACGAGTGCCTACGCCGAGACGGCGGGGGGGTGCTGGAAAGCTCTTTCCACGGCTGATGCGTTCTCTCTGGCGCCGGCCGCGGTATCGGTGGTGAAAACGCAGGTGACCCCGGCGGCGGGAGCGACGATCGTGGCGGGCGACCTGGTGCGGTACCGGATCGTGGTGGCCAACGCCGGCGCGGTCACCATCACCAGCCTGACCGTGGTCGACACACTGGCCCCGCAGGTGGTGGACGTGACGACGACGGCGACGGGTTTCGCCCTGCCGGGGGTCGCCGGCGCCGGGGGCGGCGGGACCGTTTACGCGTGGAGCGCGACCGGGCTGACGATGGGGCCGGGCGTGAGCTACACGTTCTCGGTGACGGGCCGGGCGGGGGTGACCTGCGCGGCGGCGGTCATCGGAAACACGGCCTACGCGAGCGCGGGGACCGCGTGCGGGGCCGGGATTCTGGCGGCAAGCGGGGCAGCGGGGACGTTCACGCT
>Ga0315294_10000699_pt1 | contig 36253 bp, 36 predicted proteins | sample YL17G13_40_MG_FD_203626 | JGI IMG/M metagenome (GOLD analysis project Ga0315294, IMG submission 203626) | Sediment microbial communities from Yellowstone Lake, YNP, Wyoming, USA - YL17G13_40 | ecosystem: Environmental > Aquatic > Freshwater > Lake > Sediment | place: USA: Wyoming | collected...
CTCGTGCTTTGTATAAATGCAATTTTACTTTTCTTTATTCATTTATTTTTAGTGTATAAAAAAGCGCCTGACCCCTTTTTAATAAAAAAAGCGCCTGACCCCTTTTTGTTTTGTAAAAATAAGTTCAAGGAATGAAAAATATAAAAGAAAAAATTTCTATCATTATGCCTGCCTATAACGAGGCAGGCCGCATTGCTTCTAGCATAGAGGAAACCGTAAAGACATTCAAAGAATTTGGCTGTTCTTGGGAGTTAATCCTAATGGATGATGGCTCAACTGATAATACATTTGAAATATTACAGGAATTCTCTCATAGATACCCCCAGCATCTTATCGTCAAAAAAAATCCTTTTAATCTGGGTAAGGGCAGGGCAATTAAAAAGGCATTGCATTATCTAACTGGAGATTATGTGGTCTGGCTGGATGCAGATATGGAGTTACATCCTATTCAGGTCCAGACTCTTTTTGATATTATGCGCCTGGATAATGCCGATATAGTTATTGGTTCTAAATTGCATCCTAATTCAGTGGTGAATTACCCGGCAAGCCGAAGGCTCGTCAGTTTAGTTTATTATTTACTGGTAAGATTGTTATTTAATCTACCCTGTCATGATACCCAGACCGGCCTTAAATTATTTAAAACCGAAGTCTTACGTAATGTTTTCCCTAGAATTCTGGTAAAGAAATTCGCCTTTGATTTAGAGGTCTTAGTAAATGCCCATCATTTAGGCTATAAAATTACTGAAGCGCCTATAGTGCTTAAAACTCAGAGGCGTTATGGCCGTATTGGCCCGAGAGCAATCTTTACTACCACCTGGGATACCTTGGCAGTATTTTATCGTATGCATATTTTAAAATACTATGACCGTATCGATTATTATCGCCGTAAAAACTTGGCAAAAGAATTTAGAAGAATGCGTAGGTAAGTGCCGAGAATTAGATTATCCTGATTTCGAAATTATTATCTTGCCCGATTCCGAAAAAGGGACTGTCCCGTTTAGCAAGGGGACTGTTCCTATAAAGGTTATTCCTACCGGCCCTCTAAGTCCTGCCCAAAAAAGAGATATAGCGATGGATTGTGCTCAAGGCGAAATTCTTGCTTTTATTGACGACGATGCCTATCCGCAAAAGGATTGGTTAAAAAATGCCATTAAGAATTTTATAGATTCAGATGTTGCTGCAGTAGGGGGACCGGCCATAACCCCACAGGAAGATAATATAAGACAAAAGACGAGTGGTTTAGTTTATGCATCTTTCTTGGTTAGCGGAAGATTCGTTTATAGATACTTACCTAGAAATAAGCAAGAGGTAGATGATTATCCCAGCTGTAATTTTTTGGTCCGCAAGTCCATATTGCAAGAATTAGGTGGCTTTAAGACAAATTTTTGGCCAGGAGAGGATACCAAGCTGTGCCTAGATATAACCAAAAAATTAAATAAAAAAATAATTTATGACCCGCAAGTTCTGGCCTATCATCATCGTAGACCCTTAATTTTAGCCCATCTTAAACAGGTGGCAAGTTATGCGCTCCATCGGGGATATTTTGTAAAGCGCTACCCGCAAACCTCTCTAAGAATTTCTTATTTTGTTCCTAGTATTTTTTTATTATTTCTTATTACGGGAGGGGTTTTCGGTTTATTTTTTAGCTCCTTAAGGACAGCATATTTTTCTAGCTTATCTTTATATTTATTATTAGTGTTTACTTTTAGTATTGTAGGGACTCATCCCCAAGAATGGGGACTGTCCCTAAAGATATTTTTAATTCCATTGGTATCTTCCGGTATTATATTAACTCATTTAACTTACGGATTCCATTTTTTAAAAGGACTTTTGTCATTTAGGCTTAGGGAAGAATAAATGAAGGTAATAATCTCTTACCCTCCGTTTCCGGGTATCCAGGGCACACCTTTACTTTCACAAAATCGGCAATACCAAGTATTTTCTGAAAAAACTGTAATTTATCCCATTGTTCCTGGTTATGCTGCTACTCTCCTGAAGCAAAACGGCTATGAAGTTATCTGGCTTGATTGTATCGCGGAAAATATCTCTTATAGTAACTTTATAGATATTATCCGACGAGAAAAACCCGACTTGATAGCCATGGAGACTAAAACACCTGTGGTTAAGCAACATTGGAAAATAATAGACGAGATTAAGAAGGGACTGTCCCTGAAGGGGAATGTCCCTAAGATTGTCCTATTTGGTGATCATGTAACAGCATTGCCTGAGGAGTCATTTCAGAATAGCCGGGTCGATTTTGTTTTAACCGGTGGCGATTACGACTTCCTTTTATTAAATTTATGTAAATCCCTAACACCTAACACCTATAACCTAAGACCTAATTTGCTTGAACCTGGTATTTACTACCGCGACAATGGTCAAATCAATCCTTCGACTACGCTTGAGGATTATGGTGAGCGAAGTCGAACCATTAAAAATACAGGTAAGTTTCAACTCAGCCACGACTTAAATTCTTTACCTTTTATTGACCGCGACCTGACCAAGTGGCAGTTCTATGCCTACGAAAATGGAAATTATAAGAGGACGCCGGGAACATATATTATGAGTGGCAGGGATTGCTGGTGGGGAAAATGTACCTTTTGTAGTTGGCCTACGCTTTATCCTCAGTTTAGAACAAGAAGCATAGAAAATGTCTTAGATGAGATAGATATACTTATTAAGAGACATAAGATTCGTGAAATTATGGATGATACCGGCAGTTTCCCTATCGGGCAGTGGCTAAGAGATTTCTGTCAGGGCATGATTAAACGCAGCTACCATAAGAAAATCTACTTAGATTGTAATGCGCGTTTCGGTGCACTATCTTATGAAGACTTTGTTTTAATGAAAAAAGCAAATTTTCGTCTGCTTCTTTTTGGTTTAGAATCTGCAAGTCAGAAGACCTTGGATAGAATTAATAAGAATGTTAAAGTAGAAAGAATTATCCATGATTGTAAATCTGCAACAAAGGCAGGCCTATTTCCGCATATCACCATAATGTTTGGTTATCCCTGGGAGGATTACGATGACGCCTTAAGGACGCTTAAATTAGGCAGGTGGCTTCTAAAAAAAGGCTATGCCTATACGATGCAGGCAACTGTAGTTATTCCTTATCCGGGAAGTCCTCTGTTTGAGGAATGTAAACAAAAGGGATGGCTTAAAACACTGGACTGGAATGATTATGATATGAAGCAACTCGTAATGGAGACGCCTATACCAGATGAAAAAATTATGAAATTAACGCAAGCGATGTATAAAGTTTCTTTTCAGCCAGAGTTTATTTTAAGGAAACTGTTTTCTGTAAGGGATATTTATGATTTAAAATATTCTTTGCGCGCAGCAAAAAAGGTATTTGGGCACATATTTGACTTTAAGTAGGGACTGTCCTGAATCCTCTACTATTGATTTTTAGGGATTCATCCTCAAGCGAAGCGAAGGACCTTCAAAGCTACAGGGATCACCCCTGATCATTATGAAATATAAATACTTGCTAAATAATGATAATCAGCTTTTGATACGGCAGCCCAAGAAAAGGAAATCACTGGTTGTAAATGGAAGATTCTCTATAGATAAAGATAATCGGCTTATCTATTGGCTTAATGAGCCACCAGAATGGCGCAGGCAATATAATTTTCCCGACGAGATTGTCTTTAGCGGTAATTGGCAGCTCAATGCAAATTATGATTTACAGCTTCATCTTAAGGAAAGCAAAGGGCAATTCCAGGAAGATATAGTAACGCTCAAAGGGGAAATTATTTCCGCGGAGGGCGATGCCCTTGTTTTTGAACTAAAAGCGCGCGATAAAGCCGGCTTAAGCCACCTGCAAATCCTGAAATTAAGCGGTTTTTGGCAGGCAGACGAATTTAACCGCCTGATATTTAAAGTAGAGAAAAAGGAGGAGCCGGATATATTGGTTTTAGAAGGCGCCTGGGGAATAAACCAAAATCAGCAGATTACTTATACTTATCAAAAGGCCGGCTTAAAGAGAACAGATAAATCTTCTTATGCTTTAACTTTTTTTGGTTTCTGGCGGATTACCGATAGGGATCGGCTGACATACATCATCTCGAGAAGTACAGGCTCAAAATTTGATTTCAGAGTTCAATTAGAAAGCCCCAATGTTTATCCTAAGCAGGGGGTGATTAAATACCGTTTGGGAGCCGGGATAAAAGAGTTAAAAATTGACCGCTCGCAGATAATTTCTCTTTACGGAGTTTGGAAATTTAGCCGTGCATTAGGTTTAACTTTTGAGATGGAATATCTTAAAGGAGAAATCCATTCTTTAGAATTTGGCGCAGAGGTTAATTTTAAGAGAAATAATGAGATTGTTTTCCAGTTAAAAAATCAAAGGGATGAGGACTTAGGCATCAGCCTTACTTTTACGCATCGGTTTCTAAAGCAATTAGATGCCCGGGCTTTCTTGAGGCTTAAGGCAGCAAAACAAGGGGCAGGCATTGATGTAGGGTTGAGGATACCTTTTTAAGGAGAGTGATGGCTGAAAGAATTGAATTTTATCAATACGGTTGTCGAAAGGACCCTATAGATTTACGTGATATTCCGATGGGGTTGGTCTTGCCGCCGATACCTCTGCCTAAAAGCCTAGATTGGACTGTGCGAATGTCGCCGGTAAGAGACCAGGGCAACGAAGGGATTTGTGTGGCTTTTGCCTCGGTTGTAGGTATGAAAGAATATCAAGAGAAGAAAGAGTACCAGAGATTAATCGAGCTTTCTCCGCGTTTTGTCTATAACCTGTGTAAAAAATACGATAACGCGCCTAATGAGGAGGGAACGTACCCGCGTATGGCCATGAAAATTCTGCTTAATTACGGTGTCTGCCCGGAGTCATTCTGGCCATATTTCCCTCATCAGGAAGATTGCCCTAAGAAAAATGCGACAAAAAAAGCTAAAAAGTATAGAATTAGAGCTTATGCTAGGTTGCTCACGCTGTTAGAAATGAAGAGAAGTTTAGTGGTAAACGGGCCGTTTCTTGCCGGAGTGAAAGTTTTTAGCTCCTGGTTTAAGAAAAGAGTGCAAAAACACGGCTTAATTCCCATGCCTAAAAGGAACGAAGAATTTATGGGCGGCCATGCGGTTTGTATTGTCGGCTATGATGATGCGAAAGGAACCTTTAAATTCAAGAATTCCTGGGGGCTAAATTGGGCAGATAAGGGGTACGGCTATTTGCCTTACGCATACTTAAAAAGATATTGCCGTGATGCCTGGAGCGGGACGGATTTAATCGAGAACCCTAAGGCCTTGGTCAAAAAACGCGAGCAGGTGATTACTAATTTTGCTTGACTTTTTTTGACTCTCTGGTAAGATATGTTCAAACCTTGAACATATGAATAACCCCAAGAATGATATTTTAAATCACGAAAAAATCCTCTACGTACTCAAAGAGTTAGAGCAAAATCCCCAATCAACCCAGCGTGACCTTGCCCAAAAATTAGGTATCAGCTTAGGCAAGATAAACTTCCTCATTAACGCCCTCATAGATAAGGGCATAATCGAGGCAAAAAATTTCAAAAACGCCAAAAATAAACTCGCCTATATGTATTTGTTTACACCCCAGGGTGTAAAAACAAAAATCCAGCTTACCCAGCAGTTTTTCGCTTGGAAAGTGCAAGAATACGAAAGATTAAAAAAAGAAATAGAAGACTTCCAAAAGGAGATTTCTCACAACCAATGAAAAAAGCTCTTATTACCGGTATCACGGGCCAAGACGGTTCATATTTAGCAGAGTTGCTTCTATCTAAAGGATATGAAGTGCACGGCATTATAAGGAGGGCAAGCACTTTTAATACCGGAAGGATCAATCATATTTGCTTTGATCCGCATGACCCCAAGGCTAAATTGTTCCTGCATTTTGGAGATTTATCCGATGCCGAGCAGATTAACAATCTAATTTATAATATCAAACCGGATGAAATCTATCATCTTGGCGCACAATCTGTTGCTGAAGAGTGCTTATGCCCAATTTTATCCGCTCAAAAAGTAGACTACAGGACTTTAGGAAATTTATGGGATGAACAGGTTAAAAAAAGCAAAAGAGTCAAAATTGAAAACATTAATGGAACAAGAATTGAACTAATTGATTTATCGAGCAACACGCAGCTAAAGGCACTGGGTATGTGGAATGGCATGGGTACTTGGTTTCCAATAAAACAAATTTCAAGACATTGGTGGAAAGGGAAGGTGATAAGAATGTCGCAGAAATTTGGCTCGGTGACAGTAACACCAAACCATTCTGTTTTAGACCTTAGCCAAAGGATATGCAGGCCGGAGGATAACCCTTGGCTGCTTAATGTAAGAAAGTTGAATTATAAGCCAAATAAATATAAAAATAGTATCAGTTTAAAATTAGATGGAGCATATAAAAGCGATAATAGCTTCTTTTGGTTGGAGGAAAAAGGAATACCCGGGAAGGTATTGAAAATAATCAAAGAAGATAAAATAAGGCAATTTTGCAGATTTGTTGGCGCTTTTATAGCTGAGGGGCATACCTCATACAATATTGCGAATGGAAATTGGTATGTTGGAATAAGTTCCAGCGACAAGAAATGGTTGGAAGGATTGGGAGCAGATATAAAATCTTTTTATAATGGGAAATATTGGTATGTTAGGCATAAAAAGGGTAGCTATAAAGATGTTTGGGAACTTCAAATCAAATCAAGATCGCTATATAATTTATTACGAAAATTATTAGGAACGGATTCAAAGACCAAAAAACTACCATATTGGTTTTCACAAATAAAGAAGGAATACCTTAGGGAAATATGGAAAAAAATGTTAGAGGGGGATGGGTGCATTGATAAAAAATGCGGTTTTAGATATACTACAAGTTCTTATAAATTAGCATGCCAGTTAAGTTGGCTATTTACAGATTTAGGTTATGATTATACTGTAAATGAAGAAGTGAATGGCTTGTCCATATTTTGGCACTTTCGAGAATGCACAACATATCAACCTTATCAAGGAGAGAAAGATAAGAAAATAATGTGGATTGATTACAATGGTTGGGTATACGATATTACCGTGGATGGAGTGCATAATTTTGCGGTTGGAGTGGGCAACATAATTGTTCATAATTCTCATGTGCGCGTAAGTTTTGATATTCCTGAATATACCGGTAATGTCACGGCATTAGGCACCGCCCGAATTTTGGAAGCCATTCGGCGCAGTGGGCATAAAATTAAACTCTATAATGCATCTTCCAGCGAGATGTTCGGCGCGGCCAAGCCGCCGCAGAATGAAGAAACGCTATTTATGCCCCGCAGTCCCTATGCCTGTGCAAAGGCTTATGCCTACTGGATGGCAAAAAATTACCGCGATGGTTACAATATTTTTGCCTCTAATGGGATACTTTTTAACCATGAGAGTCCACGCCGGGGTGAAACTTTTGTCACACGAAAAATTACGCGCGCAGTTGCCTCTATCTTGGCTAAAAGACAGAACCTTCTTTATTTGGGTAACCTAGAGGCAAAAAGGGACTGGGGGTTTGCTCCTGAATATGTTGAGATTATGTGGAAAATATTACAGCAATCTTGTGCTAATGATTTTGTCATCGGTAGCGGTCATTCGCATTCAGTAAAAGATTTTGTCAAGCTGGCTTTTGATTATGTGGGTTTAAATTGGAGAAAATACGTTAAGATTGATTCGCGTTATTTTCGGCCGACCGAGGTAGGGAATTTAGTTGCTGATACAACGAAGGCGAAGAAAAAATTAAATTGGTCTCCTAAAATTACCCTCTTTGATTTAGTAAAAATAATGGTAGATGCAGATATGCGCGCTATTGGGCTTAAGCCAGTTGGAGACGGCGATAAAATTTTAGAAGAAAAATTCCCTAAGCGGTGGTGGAAGGCAGATTAAAAATGGAGCTATGCACTAAAAAAATAATGGTTACGGGTGGTAACGGCTTCCTTGGTACTTATGTTGTGCGAAAGTTGAAAGAGATAGGATGCAAGAATATTTTTATCCCTAAAATAGAAGATTATGATTTAGTGCAAATGGAAGCAGTAAAGAGGGTTTATCAGGATACAAGAGCCGATATTGTGATTCATTTAGCTGCTGTCGTAGGAGGTATCGGGGCTAACCAAAAAAATCCGGGAAAATTCTTTTATGATAATTTAATGATGGGCGTTCAAATGATGGAAGTAGGCAGGCAAGTCGGTATAGAAAAATTTGTCGCCCTTGGGACCATCTGTTGTTATCCAAAATTTACTCCTGTGCCATTTAAAGAAGAGGACCTTTGGAGTGGTTATCCTGAGGAAACCAATGCCCCTTATGGCTTGGCAAAAAAGATGCTCTTTGTTCAGTCTCAGGCATACCGTCAACAATACGGATTTAATTCCATATTTTTGATGCCAGTAAATTTATATGGTCCGGGAGATAATTTTAATCCTGAATCGAGCCATGTAATTCCTGCCCTGATTAAAAAATGTTTTGATGCTCAAAAACAAGGACTCATCCTCAAGGAAGGGACTGTCCCTGAAATCGTAGTTTGGGGTACGGGCAGGTCTACGCGCGAATTTCTCTATGTGGAAGATTGTGCCGAGGCAATTCTTCTTGCTACCCAGAAGTATAATAAATCTGATCCTATAAACCTGGGAGCGGGTTTTGAGATATCTATAAAAGATTTAGTTGAGCTTATTGTAAAACTCACTGGTTTTAAAGGTAAAATCATCTGGGATACCTCCAAGCCAGATGGACAGCCAAGAAGGATGCTGGATACTTCAAAAGCTTTTAAAGAATTTGGGTTTAAGGCAAAAACTAATTTTGAAGAAGGACTTAAAAAAACTATAGAGTGGTACAAAGACAATAAGCTATGAACATTAAGAAATCTTCAGAAAACTTAATAATCATAAAACCCCAAATAGGCTGGTTAAATATAGACATTCGAGAATTATGGGAATATAGAGAACTGGTATATTTTTTTGTTTGGAGAGATATTAAAATCAGATACAAACAGGCTGCAATAGGAGTTCTTTGGGCTGTATTCCAGCCCCTGACCGTAATGGTGATATTTACTATTTTCTTTGGAAGATTTGCAAAAGTACCTTCTGATAACATCCCTTATCCGGTTTTTGTTTATACCGGTCTTATCTTATGGAATTATTTCTCATTCGGGCTTTCTCATTCAAGCGAAAGCATGGTCAGTAATGCCAATATAATTCAAAAAATATATTTCCCGCGCCTTATTATTCCTATTTCTTCTTCCTTAATCGGGCTAATAGATTTTACCATCGTCTCGATTATCCTTATAGGTCTTATGTTGTATTACCACATTACTGCTAATATAATTATTCTCGCTTATTTACCAATTCTAATTCTTATAACTTTTTTAAGTTCTGTTGGCTTGGGGTGTTTTTTTGCTTCAGTCAATGTCAAATACAGAGATGTGCGTTATGCGATACCTTTTTTTATCCAGATACTGATGTTCCTTACACCGGTTATCTACCCTATTAGTATGCTTGGCAATAAATACAAGTGGCTATTGTCTCTTAATCCTATGTCCGGTGTAATTGAAACTGCCAGGGGAATCATTTTTGGAAATAGACCGGTTGATTGGCATCTTTTGTCTATCTCTATTCTTGTAAGCCTGGTTTTATTTATATTTGGAATAATGTATTTTAGAAATACTGAAAGATATTTTGCAGATATAATTTAATTTTAAAACCATATGACAAGAAATGTCAAGGCCAATAATTGAAGTAAAAGGATTATCGAAGAAATATAGGATTTCTCATCAAAGATCGTATCTGGCCTTAAGAGATACGCTTGCAGCTTACCTGAAAAAACCTTTTGGGATTTTTGTAAGGAAAACGCCCGCCATTTTAAAAGAAGACTTTTGGGCGTTGAAGGATATTTCTTTTAATGTTAACCAGGGCGAGGTAATCGGCATTATCGGAAGAAATGGCGCAGGCAAGACGACATTGCTTAAGGTCCTTTCCAGAATTACTTTTCCCACTAAAGGAGAGGTTCGTTTACGCGGGAGGGTTGCTAGTTTATTGGAGGTAGGTACAGGTTTTCATGGCGAACTTACGGGTAGGGAAAATATATATTTTAACGGTTCTATACTTGGAATGAAAAAGAGAGAGATTCAGAGAAAGTTTGATGCGATAGTTGATTTTTCGGGTGTTGAAAAATTTCTCGATACCCCGGTAAAGCGATTTTCCAGCGGTATGCAGGTAAGGCTTGCTTTTTCAGTGGCGGCTCATCTGGAGCCTGAAATTCTTCTTGTAGATGAAGTTCTTGCAGTGGGAGATGCTCAATTCCAGAAGAAATCTCTAGGAAAAATGAAGGATGTTTCAGAGAGCGGGCGCACAATACTTTTTGTAAGCCATAATATGAGCGCTATACGTAATTTATGCAGTCGCACTATAATGCTGGAGAGCGGAAGGTTGTCTTTAGATACAGATACTGAGACAGTTGTATCAAGGTACCTTGAACAAAATTTAACTGTAGGTGCTGTGATTTCTGACAAAGAGTTAGAATCAAAGCTAGAAGGAGTGATTAATAGAGGCAACCCCACGATTCGCCTGAAAGAGGTAGCATTGTTTAATGAGCAGTATTTACCCTGCAGCACATTTAATTCAGATGAGGCCATTAAAGTATGCGTTACTTATGAATGCCTAAACGTGGTTAGCGACTTACGTGTGAATATATACATAGTAGATGAAGAAAACAGGGTAATACTCGCAACGCAGAATATCGATAATCAGGATGAGATTAATTTCTACCGAAGAAACCCCGGTATATATAAATCGGTTTGTTCTATTCCACCAAATATATTTGGTGAAAAACGGCTTTTTGTCTCAGTGCATCTACAATACCCTAAAGTTGAACATCTTGTACTCGATAGAGTTTTAGGATTCAATGTCATTTTTCAAGGTTATAATAATATAGTTAGTATAAAGAATTCATTTATCAGGCCCCGGTTAGATTGGAATACCGAGTTTATTAGCGATAAGGTAAAGGAGAAGATCCATGAATAACAAAGTCATACTTATTACTGGCGGCACAGGTTCATTCGGTCAAAAATTTACTGAAATAGTTTTAAAGAGATATAAGCCCAAAAAACTCATTATTTTTAGCCGAGATGAGATGAAGCAGTATGAGATGAAGCAGGTTCTCAGCGAAGAAAAATATCCAAATATAAGATATTTTATTGGTGATGTAAGAGATGCCGATAGGTTGCATCGGGCTTTTCACGGAGTAGATATTATAATTCATGCCGCAGCTTTAAAAATAGTCCCCACAGCTGAATATAATCCTTTTGAAGCAGTAAAGACCAATATTTTTGGAGCGGAGAATGTTATAAATGTTGCTATAGATAATAATGTCAAAAAGGTTATAGCCCTAAGTACTGACAAGGCAGCAAACCCAGTAAACCTTTATGGTGCAACTAAACTTTGTGCGGAAAAGATGTTTGTGGCAGCAAATAATTACTCACCTTACGATACAAAATTCAGCGTTGTTCGATATGGAAACGTATTTAATTCCCGAGGAAGTGTTGTTCCATTTTTTAAAGAGTGTCGTAAAAAAGGAGTTGTTCCCATTACTGACAAAAGAATGACTCGTTTCTGGATTACATTAGAGCAAGGGGTTGAATTTGTGTTAAGTTGCCTGGAAACAATGAAAGGCGGAGAGATCTTTGTGCCTAAGATACCAAGCATGAAAATCACAGACCTTGCAAAGGCTATATGTCTTGACTGTAAACAGAAAGTTATCGGTATAAGGCCAGGAGAGAAATTGCATGAAACCCTATTATCTTCTGACGATGGAATTCATAGCTATGAATTTAGAGACAGGTTTATCATTTACCCAAAAGTAGTGGGTCATAATAGTGATAAAAAAGATGGAAAATGTTTGGGAGTCGGGTTTCAAGGCTACAGAAGCGATAATAATAAAGAGTGGCTGGACGTAGAACAATTGAAAAGAATTATAAAATCCGAAGGTTTCTAACTATAAACATGAAACATATCCCTTATGGAAGACAATCTATAGATAAAGACGATATCAGAGAAGTTGTCAAAGTTTTAAAGAGTGATTGGCTTACTCAGAGGTAAATAGCCTAAAGGTTGGAAGAGGCATTTGCTAAATACTACGGGATTGAAAAAGGGGGGTTGATATAAATGAAGACAAGGCAAATGAAAGAATGGGAAGGCAGTTTTGGTAATAAATACATCAAGCGTAATATTTATACTCTTTCTCAGTTGGATAAAGATTATTATCTAACCTTTGGAATGACCCGGAGTCAGATGAATGAAGATTTTTTAGGAAAATTAAACAGGCATATGAAAATATTAGAGGTTGGTAGTAATATAGGATTGAAACTCAGGTTTCTTGCAGATATGGGTTTTAAAGATCTATACGGTATAGAGATTAACGAAGAAGCAATTAATCTGGCAAATAAATTGAATACGCGATTGCCTATCTATATAATTAAAGGATCTGCTTTCGATATCCCGTTCAAAGATAATTATTTTGGTTTAGTATTTACTTCAGGCGTATTAATACACATAAATCCGCTCCATATTAAGCATGCATTAAGAGAAATTTATAGAGTTACAAAAAAATATATCTGGGGATCTGAATACTATGCGGATCGATTTAAAGAAGTAATCTATAGAGGTAAAAAAAATTTACTTTGGAAGACCGATTATGCAAAATTATATACAGATATGTTTAATGACTTAATATTGATTAAAGAAAAGAGATATAGCTATTTAGATAATCTCAAAAAAATAAATACAATGTTTTTGCTTAAAAAAACCGACAAACGATAACAATATAAAAAACTTAGAATATATCGGCATGGGAAATTTTAAAATCTATAAATATGAAATATATACCTTACGGTAGGCAATCTATAGATAAAGGTGATATAAGAGAGGTGGTTAAGGTTTTAAGATCAAACTGGATAACCCAAGGGCCAAAGATACAGGAATTTGAAAACGCCCTAACAAAATATTGTGATGTAAAGTATGCGGTAGCAGTTTCATCTGGAACAGCAGCATTGCATTTAGCCTGCCTTACCGCGGGCCTCAAAAAAGGTGATGAAGCTATTACTTCACCCATTACTTTCTTAGCCACACCTAATTCAGTGCTTTACACAGGCGCGAGACCTGTATTTGCTGATATTGATTATGATACTATCAATATCGACCCAAAACAGATAGAAGAAAAGATTACAAAAAAGACAAGAGCGGTCCTACCTGTTCATTTTGTAGGCCTGCCTTGCGATATGGAGGGCATTTACACAATAGCCAAAAAGAATAATCTAATCGTTATTGAAGACGCCTGCCATGCCTTAGGAGCAAGGTACGAAGCAAATGGCAAATGGGTTAAAGTAGGCAGTTGCATACATTCCGAAATGACCGTTTTAAGTTTTCATCCGGTCAAACACATCACTACCGGCGAAGGAGGGGCAATACTTACGAATGACAAAGGCTTCTATGAAAAACTGATGATATTGCGTAATCATGGCATTACCAGAGATAAAAGAAAGATTAAAAGGTTAAACAAAGGCAACTGGTACTACGAAATGCAAATATTAGGCTTTAATTATCGTATTACCGATATCCAATGTGCTCTTGGGCTGTCTCAACTTAAAAAATTGGATAAGTTTCTGAAGAGAAGACGCGAGATCGCAGATACGTACAATAAAGCCTTTCTGGGTAATCCTTACTTTGATTTGCCGCAAGAAACAAAAAATAGTAAATCCGCTTGGCATCTTTATGCTATCAGACTGAAAGACAAATATAAAAATAGAAGAGAGGAGATATTTACTAGATTAAAGAAGGAAAGCGTAGGAGTTCAAGTGCATTATATACCCGTATACCTGCATCCTTATTATCGAGAGCTTGGCTTTAAAGCTGGACTATGTCCGAATGCTGAAGATTTCTATCAGAGAGAGATAAGTATCCCTTTATATTATTCTTTAAGCACAAGCGATATTAAATTTTTGATACAAAAAATATTTAAAGTCTTTATGAAGATAAGATGAAAATAGGGGCTATAATTCAGGCTAGAGTTTCCTCGACAAGATTTCGGGAAAAGCTCTTAAAAGAGCTTCCTTACGGAAGCGGCATAACGGTTTTGCACCAGGTTATAAAAAGGGTTAAAAAAAGTAATATGATAGACTGTGTTTATGTTGCCAGATCAACAAAAAAAGAAGACCAAAAGACATGCCCAACAACAAGCTATCGAATTAAAAAGGTGAAAAAACTATTAAATAAACCCATAACAAAGTCATAAAAAGGATGGCTTGGCATAAAGAAGACTATAATACTCCCCATTAGTTAAGGGGTTTTTAAGTTAGAACCGGCTCTTTGTTAAGACACGTTTCAAAGCACTGTTTTGGCGTCAGATTGTTTAAGCTCTGATGAGGGAAGTCCGTGTGTAATTATTGATCCATTTGTTAAGCGCGATCTCAAAATCAAACGTGTTATCCCAGTCATAGGGCCAAACAATATCTTTTTTGATTGTTCGCATGACGCGTTCATCTATGAAAAGGGGCGTCAAGCAATATATTTTGGGATTAACCCAGTCATCTATGGAAGAAAGGTATTGGTTTCATGATTCATGGGAGTGCAGCAGCCGTCTTTGATTTACTACCTTACCTTCTTCATTTACTGCTACGATATACGCGTAGCGTTTGTGTAAAACAACACCTAAGTAGATCATCAAGCATCTCCTTTTAGGATTAGCTTAGCACCCAAATGCTTGATGTCTACTTTTCATGTTATCAGTATATTTTTACCGGCGATTGGAGATGTATGAAGAAAAAACTAAATATCCTCTTTGTCAACATACCTACTTTACCTTTGGAATTTCTTAGAGAGAGCTTCTCTGGGGAGAGTGCACATCCACAAATATTATCTATGCCTCTGGGAATATTGTATCTCTCTGCATATATAAAGAAAAATACCGACATTGGTAAGGTAGGGCTTTTAGATTACATTGCATTTCTTCCAAATATCGTTAATTATCCAAAAATTGAAGATTATCTTCTTGCGGAAATTCACGATCAGGTGAATTTTGAGCCAGATATTATCGGTATCTCGTATATGTTTACAACATCATATAGCTTTTTTGAGGTGATGGTTCCGATTATTAAAAAGCATTGGCCTAAGGCGTTAATCGTTGTTGGAGGCGTCCATGCGACCAATCACTATAAGTCACTTCTAATCAATCCTAACATTGATATTGTTGTACGAGGAGAAGCAGAGATAGCTTTCACAGAACTAATCAAAGATTACTCCAACAATATACGTGACAAGATTCCAGGAGTAATTTATAAAGACGATGCCTTAGATGAACCACATGCCCTGAGCTTGTCTGATCAAGTAACAAATTTGGACGAATTACCATTTCCTGATTGGGGGCTATGTGAAATGGAGATATATGCTACTTCTGCCGGACGCCGAAGAAGTATTAGAGATGCTTCAAATAAAAGAATTTCTGCAATCATGACGACTCGCGGATGTCCTTTTAAGTGTACTTTTTGTGCCGCTCATTCAGTCAACGGTAGAAAACTTAGATTTCGCTCAATTAAAAATGTAATAGAAGAAATAAGCGTATTAAATAAACGCTATGGGATTACGCTCATTGATATCAATGATGATTTATTTAATGCGAAGAAAGATAGAGCCATAGTATTACTAAATAAATTTAAAGAATTGAGTATTCCTGGTTTTGAATTACAATTCCCGTCTGGATTATACATCAATCTTTTAGACGAGGATATTATTGATGCAATTATTGAATGTAATCTAAAAGTACTTAACTTCGCTTTAGAATCGGGTTCTGCATATGTCCAGAAACATATTATCAAGAAGAATGTCAATCTTAGTAAAGCGAAAGAAATCGTAACGTATTGTCGTAGCAAAGGATTGACTGTCCGTTGCTTTGTTATTTTTGGATTTCCAGATGAAACTAAAGACCTCATGGAAGAAACAGTAAATTATATAAAAGAATTAAGAAGCGATTGGTGTACTTTTATGATTGCGACACCTCTAAAAGGGTCAGAAATGTATGACGAATTTCTAAAAAGAGGATATATCCAAGAAAACATGGAATCGTTATCCAGTCTATTTTTTAGAGATAGACCCTTTGATACTAAAGAAATATCTGCAGTCGATCTTAAGGAGTTTATTTACAGATTAAACCTGGATATTAATTTCGTAAACAATCCCAATTTGAGGGATGGTAATTTTGATAAGGCGATTGATTTATTTAATGATATATTACACGCTTATCATTTTCACATTTTTGCTCTCTATGGCTTGTATTTATGCTATATAGGGAAAGAAGATCAACAGGCAGCAGAAAACATTCGTAGTAGAATGAATCTATTAGTTCAGAGTAACGTGCAAGCAAGGGATATGTACCATAAATATAGGGAATTATTGCCAACAAGATTGATAGATAATTAATGAAGGAAATTATCGGTTTTGATAAATAGTATAATGGTCTAAAGAATTCGGACCACTTTTCAAGCTGATTTGTTAATAGGGAGCATATATAAGTAATTTACTTAGAAGAATGAAAAACAAATGATTAGCAAAGAGATCTTGTAAAAGAAAAAATGGGTGACACCCTAAGGAACAAAATAATCATTATTACTGATGGTGGATTAGCCATGGGGATGGGGCATGTATATAGGACCCTTGTTTTGGCTAAGGAACTGTCTATATACGTAGATGTTGAATTCTTAACACAAAGTGAAGATGTAGTAATTAGAAAAATAAAAGAGAATAAATATTCTGTAGATAAAATTGATAGTCTTGAAGAAATGAAAGAATTATTAAATAATCATAGACCCCATACTATTATCATCGATAAATTAGCAGTTAATGAGAAGTTTGCAGAATTCATAAAGAATACTTTATCCGCAAAATTGGTGATTTTTGGCAATGTTTCTTTAGCTAATCAGTATGCAGATATAGTAGTGAATGCCATAATAGGGACAGATTATAAAAATAGATCCCATGTTGATGAGAATACTGGGACCCTTTATTTGCAAGGACCAAAATATTTAATTCTAAGAAGGGAGTTTTATGAGGCTAGAGAGAAATATCAATATAGGGGTAAATTAGAAAGAATTTTATTGCTATTTGGTGGTAGTGATCAGGCCAATTTAACTTCAAAAGTATTGCTTAAATTACTAGCGATAAAGTCCGACTTTAAAGTTGAGATAGTTTTAGGACCTGTTTTTAAATTCAATGATTATTTGGATGACATACTAAAAAAAGATACGGGGTCAAAAGTTGTTGTTCATAGAGATGTAAATAATGTTTGTGATCTTATGCTTGATTCCGATTTAGTAATAACTTCGGCAGGCACAACAATGTTTGAAGCTTTTTGTATTGGTATTCCGACTATTGCATTTTATCAAAACGCATTACAAAGAGAAATGTTTAAGGGATTTGCTATGACGACTGAGTTTGATGAAATGGTTGATTTCGAAAGCCTCATATTTACTACTTATAAAAGCTACTCTGATAATAAAAAGGAAGTTAATAAATTAGAAATTGGAAGTGGGAAAGGAGAAATTATTGATGAGATATTAAGGAGAGTCCCAAAATGATAATAGTTATAGGAGCAACAGGTTTTATTGGAACTTATTTGGTTGATGAGTTATTGCGTGAGGGGGTTGATGTAATTGCTACAGGGAGGAATAAGACCATTGCGAAGTATTTGAAAAAGAAAGGAGTTCTTTTTGTTGAGCTGGATATTACGAAAAAAGAAGATTTTAAAAAACTGCCAACTGAAAATATTGATGCGGTTGTTCTTTTGGCGGCTTTATTGCCCGCGAATGTAAAGAACCACAATCCTTTTGATTATATTAAAGTTAATATAACTGGTACTCTTAATGTTCTGGAGTATTGCAGATTAAATAATGTAAAAAAACTTATTTCTACGACTAGTTATGCGGATGTGCAAAATTTATGGTCCAAAAATATGCCGATTAATGAAACGGCAAAGAGGGACTTCAAGTTTACAGGGGACCATACTTTGTATATAATCACAAAAAACACTGCGAGTGATCTTATAGAGCATTATAATCAAGAGTATGGAATGCAGGGTGTAGTGCTTAGGCTTCCTCCCGTTTATGGCTATGGACCACATTTGGAAATCTATGTAAATGGCAAATACTATAAATCCGGTTTCCAGATTTTTGTTGAAAAAGCGACAAAAGGGGAATCGATAGAAATTTGGGGCGATAGCAATATTACGAGAGATATTGTTTATATTAAGGATGTGGTCTCAGCTTTTATTCTAGTATTAAAAAGTACCAGGGCAAAAGGTCTCTATAATATTACCTCAGGAGTCCCCTTGTCTTTAGATGAACAGGTAAAAACCACAATAGAAGTTTTTTCTCCTAAGAATAAGCCTTCGGAGATAATATATCAACCAGATAAAAAGAACGCCAGCACATCATATATTTTTGATATTACTAAGGCAAGGCAAGATTTTGGGTACGCACCTCAATTTATCCCCTTCAAGAAAATGCTGCTGGATTATAAGAGCGAAATGGATAAAGGGGAATTTGACTTTTTAGTAAAAAATAGAAAGAAAGTTTAGGAGCCCAATAAAATGAAATGCGCAATTATGCAGCCGACTTATATACCGTGGCTGGGATATTTTGATCTAATTGATCAAGTTGACAAATTTGTGTTTTTAGATGATGTCAAGCTTGAAAAGTGTAGTTGGCAGGTAAGAAACAGGATAAGATCAAGCCGGGGAGAATTGTATTTAACCATTCCTATAAGAAGGACTGTAGGCAGGGATAAATTGATAATTAACGAAGCAGTAATAAATGAAGGGCTTATTTGGCGAAAAACCCATTTAAAAAGTATATTCTTTGCTTATCGAAAGGCAGCTTTTTTTGAAGAGGTATATCCATTTGTGGAAACATTGATTAATACCAAAACTGAGAATTTGGCCGATTTTAATTACAATGTTATTGTTTTAATAGCAAAAAGGATTGGTATAGATAAAAAATTTATACGTTCTTCTGAACTAGATAATTTATGTGGAAAGAAGGATGCGCGTGTAGTCTCGATTTGTAAAGCAATTGGTTGTGATGAATATCTTTCTCCACAAGGTGCAGCTGTTTATATTGAGAGAAATTCTCCTGGTGGCGAATTCGTAAAAAATAACATGCTTCTCTTTTATCAGAATTATTCTCATCCCGTTTATACGCAGCTTTATGGAGAATTTTTGCCGTATCTAAGTAGTATAGATTTACTGTTTAACTGTGGTTTTGATGGTTCTTTAGAGATAATAAGGAGTGGCAGAAGACAAGCTATCAATTATCTTTTTTTAGAAAAGATGACTGTAATTTAATAACACAGGGGGATTAAACAATAATGCGAATATCAGATAAAATCATTGGGGAAAATCAACCGGTTTTTATTATAGCGGAATTATCAGCGAACCATGCACGGAATTTTAAAGTTGCACTCCAAACAATCAAGGCGGCTAAAGATGCTGGTGCAGATGCGATCAAGCTGCAGACTTATAAACCGGATTCGATAACTTTGAATGTTGATAATGAACTTTTTCGATTAAAAAAAGGCAGTTTACACTATGGAAAAACCCTATATCAAGTGTATCAGGAGGCGTATACGCCCTGGGAATGGCAGCCTAAACTTAAAGAAGTTGCTGAAGATTTGGGATTAATATGCTTTTCTTCTCCTTTTGATACGGCTGCTGTTGATTATCTTGAGGCTATGCGTGTGCCCGCATATAAAGTAGCTTCTTTAGAAATAACAGATATCCCCCTTATTGAATATATAGCTTCCAAGGGGAAGCCCATTTTAATTTCAACTGGGATTGCGACCATAGCAGAAATTAAAGAGGCAATAAAAGTTTGTAAACAAAAAGGAAATGATCAATTGGCATTGTTAAAATGTACATCAGCATATCCCACGCCATTTAATGAAGTAAACTTAAAAGCCATTCCTTATTTAGCAGATACATTTCATACGGTTATTGGATTATCCGATCATACTCTTGGTATATCAGTGCCAATAGCTGCTGTTGCTTTAGGGGCAAGAATTATAGAGAAACATTTTATATTAGATAGAAATTTAGGTGGAGTTGATTCTAAATTTTCTTTGGAACCAAAAGAGTTTAAAGATATGGTTGAGGCAATAAGGCAAGTTGAATTAGCTTTAGGGGAAAGGGAATATACGCTTTCCAATATAGCTAAAAAGAGCAGGGATTATAGAAGATCTCTGTTTGTGGTAAAAGATATTCAAAAAGGCGGAAAATTAACTAGTGACAATGTTAGGTCTATAAGGCCTGGAGATGGGTTACCGCCCAAGTATTTTAATGAGATATTAGGGAAAAAGGCGAACAATTTTATACCCAAGGGAACTCCTTTAGATTGGGATTTAATAAAATGAAAAAAATCATAGCCCGGACGCATAAAATAGGGATTTCTATTTATCGCGTAGATATGCGCGCAGGCCTTTCTGGCGAAATTATAAATGTTTTAGAGACGCATGAAATGATAACGAGGATTATGGGGAAAGGAAGAGTTGCAGTGGACTCAATAAGTTCTCCGACGCGCGTAATCGGTATAGCAAATGGGAAAGGGCAGTTGCTTGGCGAAAAAGAATCTTCTTGCTATATTAACCGGATAAGAAAAGTAAAAATAAATATAGCCAAGAAAAGGTTTTTATGAATAAGGACAAAGAAATCATGAATGATAAGAAATTGGCAATTATCACCGCTCGCGGTGGCAGCAAGCGTATCCCGAGGAAAAACATAAAAAATTTTCTTGGGTACCCGATAATAAAATATTCTATAGATGCCGCTATAAAATCTGAATGTTTTGATGAGATTATGGTATCTACGGATGATAAGGAAATCGCAGAGGTTTCAGAGAGATTAGGAGCAAAAATACCTTTTTTAAGGTCGCAGGCCAATTCCAATGATTTTGCTACCACAGCCGATGTTATAGAAGAAGTACTTTTAGAATATAAAAAGCTTAGTAAAAACTTTGAGTATTGCTGTTGTATATATCCCACCGCGCCTTTTATTTCATCGGAAAGATTAAAAGAAGGATTTGATATTTTAAAAAGCCGCGGCGTAGATTCTGTTTTTCCTGTTGTTCGTTATGGCCACCCTATTCAAAGGGCTTTAAAGATTCAAGGCGGACATTTATCAATGATCTGGCCTGAAAACTTAAATACAAGGTCTCAGGATTTAATGCCTGCGTATCACGACAGCGGACAGTTTTACTGGTTCAGAACCAAGAGATTTTTAGAAGATAAAAAAATATTAACCGAAAATGTAGCCGCAATTATAATTCCAGAATCAGAGGTTCAGGATATAGATACGGAAGAAGATTGGAAAATAGCGGAAATAAAGTTTAAGATTTTGAAAAAATGCCTTTAATAAAATTTTATGGAACTTCGATATAATGTTCTAATAATAGGAGCTGGCAATATAGGGGCTTTTTTTGATACTCCTGATTCTGACAATGTTCTTACGCATTCCCACGCATTCAGTAAACATAGCGGCTTTAATTTGTTGGGATTTGTTGATTTGGATAAAATAAAGGCCCAAAAGGCAACTTCAATATGGGGTGGTAAGGTATTTAAAAACGTTGAAGAGGCTTTAACCAAGGAGGATGTTGACGTTATTTGTGTTGCGGTGCCTGATGATTGCCATTATGCTACATTGAAAGTTATCTCCAATGCAAGCATTAAATTTGTGTTTGCGGAAAAACCCCTTGCCATTAATATGACAGAGGCCGATGAATTATTGCGGTTATATAAACAGAAAAGGATTCCTTTAGCGGTGAATTATTCTCGCCGTTTTCTTCCAGAATTCCAGGAGATTAAAAAAAATATAAGTGATGGCTTATATGGTGATTATATAACAGGCGCTGGTTATTATGGAAAAGGTATTCTCCATAACGGGTCTCATTTAATTGATCTTCTAAGATATTTTATTGGAGAAATTAGAGAATCTGAATATATTAATAGTATTTTTGATTTTACTAAAGATGACCCAAGCATCTCTGCCATTTTAGCTTTTAATAAAAAAAAGAATTTCTTATTACAATGCATTGATTCTAGGCTCTATACCATCTTTGAGATAGAACTTTTTTTTGAAAAGAAAAGAATAAATATAAAAGATACGGGACGAAGGGTGGAAGAATCCGATGTTATAGAGGATCAATTTGTCAGAGGATATAAAAACATAGTTAAAACAAAAGAGATAGTTACTTCATATAAAAAATCGCTTTATTATGCCGTAGATAATATTTACAACTATTTGACAAAAGGCGAAAAAATGAAATGCTCTATTGATGATGCCTATAAAACAATGCAAGCTTGTATACAAATCAGGGAAAACCTAAAAGATTAAATATTATGAAATTAGCTATAAATGGAGGAAAAAAAATAAGATACAGAAAATTTCCGGCTTATATGACAATCGGAAAAGAAGAGGAAAAAGCAGTTTTAAGAATTATCCGGTCAGGCACCTTGTCTAGGTTTTTAGGTTCTTGGCATAAATTTTTTTATGGAGGCCCGGAGGTTCAGGTATTTGAAAAAGAATGGGCACAATATTTTAATGTAAAACATGCAATTGCTGTGAATTCTTGCACATCAGGCTTATACTGCGCTATCGGCGCATGCGGCATAGGTCCAGGAGATGAGGTTATAGTTTCGCCTTATACAATGTCTGCTACAGCAACAAGCATTCTTATTTTTAACGGGATACCTGTTTTTGCGGACATAGAAGACGATTACTTTTGCTTAGATCCGGATGCTGTTAAAGCTAAAATTACACCAAGGACGAAGGCTATAATGGTAGTAGATATTTTTGGCCAGCCTTACGATGCCGATTGTATAAATAAAATAGCAAAAGAGAATAATCTTTTTGTTATAGAAGATTGCGCCCAGGCGCCTTATGCAAAATATAAAGGAAAATGGGCAGGTACGCTTGGGGATATAGGTATTTACAGCCTAAATTACCACAAGCACATACATACAGGCGAAGGTGGAGTTATTGTTACGAATAATGATGAACTGGCTGAAAAGGTAAGGTTAATACGAAATCATGCAGAAGCGGTAGTGGGAGATAAAGGCGTAAAGGATATTACAAATATGATAGGCTTTAATTTTAGAATGACAGAGATTGAATCTGCAATAGGCAGATGCCAGTTACGTAAATTAAAGGAATTAACAGAAAGACGCATAAATAATGTCAATTATATATCCAATAAACTTAAAGAGTTGCCAGGTATTAAACCTGGATTAGTCAGAGCGGGTTGTTCGCACGTTTATTATGCGCACTGCTTTAAATATGATGAGGGCATTATAGGTGTTTCACGCGATGATTTCATAAAAGCAGTAAAAGCAGAGCTAGCTTTTACCGAAGGCCGTGAGATAGAAGGCGTAAAGATATCTACAGGCTATGTGAAGCCGCTGTATATGGAGCCGGTGTATCAAAATATGATTGGCTATGGCAATAAAGGATGCCCATTCAAATGTCCTATGTATAAGGGTATAGTTGAATATAAAAAAGGCATGTGCCCTGTTACAGAAAGGATGCATGAAAAAGAGCTATTCATGCATGACCTGGCTCATTCTTTCATGAAAAAGCAGGATTTGAATGATGTTGTTGATGCATTTGAGAAAGTTTACCAATTATGTCATACCATAAATAATAAATAAATGATAAAGATTCTTGTTGTTTCCCGTGATGCAGGCGGGGCTAATATTTTAGCTTCGTTAATAAAGAAATATCGCCATACTTTTAATTGGATAACTTGTGTTTCTGGCCCAGCAAAAAAAATATTTTTAAAAGAAAAGATAAATTCTTATGCAATTGCTATTCATTTGAAAGATACTGATTTTGATAGCATTTTGAAATCGCTAAAACCGAATTTAGTATTGACCGGAACAGGTTGGGGATCTGATTTTGAGATTAATTTTATAAAAACTGCTAAAAAAAATAAGATTAAGACAGCGTCTTTTCTTGACCACTGGTCTGATTATCGCCAAAGGTTTGGTTATCCTGGCAACTGGACAATAAATTTGCCAGATTTCATATTTGTAGGTGATGAATGGGCTTATGGAGTTGCGTTAAGAAATAAGTTTCCCAAGAATATTTTAATACAGGTTGAAAATCCTTACATCGAGGAATTTATTGAACAGGCGCAAAGAATAAAAAGGCAGAATGATTTCGATAAAAATAATAAAAAAAAGATATTGTATATGTCTGCACCAGTTTATGGGCATGCTTTAAGATGCCATAATGACCCATACCATTGGGGTTTTACTGAGTATGAAGTTATTAAGGATTTACTCAACATTATGAAATCAGAAGAGAGAGGGACTCTTCTGGAGCTAAAAATCAGTTTACATCCAGCAGAAAAAATTAACAAATACTCCAAATTGTTAAAAAATAAAAATTATATGGGAATAAGGAAAGTTATATCTGTGTCAAACCCAGCAAGTAACCCGTTTATAAAAGACTGCATATGGGCAGATCTGATAATAGGTTGTGATAGCACCATGGCCTTGGTAATTGCTTCTAAATTTGGAAAAAAAACTGTATCCTATAGTCCTAATGCTAAGAGACCATGTACTTTACCTCAAAAAGAGATTAAAAAAATATATTCTATAGAAGGGTTGGCCAAACAGATAAAAGTGCTTAAAACAAATCAGAATGCTATCAGGAGAAAAAAAGAAAGAAAAGTAAAGAGGGATCTATTTGCTAAGGCAATTAGTAAAATAATTGGTTAACTTATGAATCGCTGTGCAGTAAATATTTGAACTATTAATTTAATGTTAAAAAATAGATTTCTGAACAAAATATAAGAATTTAAAAATGGTTATTAGTGAATGGAATAAAAATGATTGGGATAATTTTGTTGATACGTCACCTCAGGGCACAGTTTTTTGCAAGAGCTATTTTCTTGAAAGTTACAATCAGCCAGTAAGGTATTTAAAATGTTCTAAGGGAGAGGAAAACCTAGCGGGTTTTGCTTTTGTTGAATCTTTAGATGGGACTAAATTGATGTATTCTCCTCCCTCCTGTGGAATTATACTTAAAGACCTGTCTAGTTTAAGTCGTTACCGACGTAATGAGATAACTTTCAATATCTTACAATCCTTTGCTGAATATTTATTTAACCGCTACCAAAACGTTGAATTCAACAATCACTGGGATATTATTGATATGCGTCCTTTTGAATGGCTCCATTACCACGAAAAAGAAAAAGGTTATTTTAAAATTGATGTTTTCTATACAAGTCATTTGGATATTTCAAAATCGGAAGATACTTCTGGATACGCAAGAGGAAGAAAGTGGGATTTAAAGAAAGGAAGAGAAACTCTGCGTTTTAAAACAGAAGAATCCGGTGATATAGAACTATTAAACTATCTTCATGATATGAACTTCAAGAAGCAAGGGATAACAAGAACAAAAGAGCAAGTAAATGTTTTAATAAATATATGTAAAAATTTGCTTCAGGCCAATGCCGGAAAATTGTTTGTTACTAAAGTAAATGATGAACCAGCTATAGCTACTTTTTTCGTTTACGATCGTTTTAGGGCCTATTATCTCTTTGTAGGAACTGACCTTCGTTTTAAAGACTTAGGAGTAGGGACGAAAAACCTGCATGATTGCTGTATTTATTTGAATGAAAATTTAAATATAAAAGAACTTGACATGGTGGGTATAAATAGCCCTAAGCGAGGGGCTTATAAATTAAGTTATGGCGGAAAAATTGTTCCTTACTACCAGGTTATAAAAGTGCCACCGAAAGAATAAATATGTTCTATAAGAAAGAACGCCTCTATTATCAAACGCTTGATTGGAGAACCTACTTGAAGTATTGCTTTCGAAGAAATAAAGAAATTTTTTTGAAAGCGATATGTAAGGATATGGGTACGAATGATATTTTCTTAACAGGTTCTGGTAGAGTAGGTATTACCCTTTCTCTTATCGCTGCTAATATAAATAGACACGATGAAGTCTTTGTCCCCCAATTTATGAGCAAGTGTGTTTTATCCGCTATATATCCCGGATTTCCTTCTCTTGAATTCACAGAGAAGACGAAAGTTGTTTTGCTATATCATCTTTGGGGGTATCCTCAAAATTTTCCAGCAATACGTAAAATTCTTAGTGGTAAAGATATTCTTATAATAGAAGACTGTGCTCATTGTTTTTGGGGTAAATCTTATGGCATCAGGGTTGGCGAATTTGGAGATACTGCCTTATTTTCTTTAGCAAAGATATTTGAAATAACCTATGCCGGTGCCTTAAGAATAAATAATAAAATTTATTTGAAAGATATAATTAAAAGACTAAATTATAAGATTTCACTAAGAGAATACTGGGAATCGATGCGGGGCGAGTGGACATACGTTAATTATTATAGAAGACCCATTAAAAAAAGGAATCTACTGGATTTTCAAGTCAATTTACAAAAATGGTATTCTACCCTTTTGAACTATCCTGCCTGTAAAGGAATAAGCGGCAGATTGCCGAGAAACTACGAAGAACTTAGAGAGGTATTTAATAAACAGAATAGCAACTTTCTATTTCTTTTAAAAAACCTAAAAGACAAATCATTTTTATTGAGTGGAGATAGCTTTGATGAGATGGCTCCATTATGCTACCCATTTTTATGTGAAGATGAGTTAGTACTTAAGAAAGTGGACAACTGGTTAAGGGAAAACAGTATCTATACGGGTATATACCATTTTGATATTAACAGAAATATGTTTAAACCGAATTTTAAAAAATGTGTGCCAATACCAATTTATGCTTCGATTGATAAGAATTTACTTGAGTCTTTTGTAAGGAAGTTCAAGGAGGGCAGCTAAATGTATTCTAATAAGAAAGTAATTAAAATGTATGAGCAGATGGTTGAAATGGGAAACTATTTTTCATCAGGGCGGCCAGTGTATGTAGACCCCAAAATTATTATAAAGGACATTTGTTCAAAAATCCCACTAAGTAAAAATGATATAATTCTTGATGTGGGATGCGGGACGGGCTTGTTAACGATTCCTATTGCTCGAAGATGTAAATATGTCTATGCCTTAGATGCCGGTAGGGAAATTTTAGAAAAAGCCAGGATTAATTGTCAGGAGGGAAAAGTTAGGAATATAGTATTTTGTGAAGGCCTGGCAACGGATTTGCCTTTTAAGAATAAGTTATTTGACAGAGTGATTATGTACTCGGTCATGCATTATTTAGAAAACATGCAGCAGGTGAAAAATTGTATTCAAGAATTAATCCGAGTTTGTAAAAAAGGAGGAGATATCCTCATTGCCGAAATACCTGAAAAGAAAGCTAAAGAGGAATTTGAATCAAGAGAAAAAACGAGTGAAGAATTAAAAATTCTAGAAAAGTTTAAAAGCGATAGGAAGCAATACGATAAATTATTTAAGGAAAAAGTTTCCGTGAAACCCCAAGATAATACTTTAATTATTGATAGAAATATTCTTATTGAAATTGCAGAAAAAGAAGGTTGTTTAGCTAAAATGTATAAGCAGGATATAAGGCAACCATTTTCATTAACCCGCAGAGACTTAGTTATCTATCGAGATTACTTTAAAACTTGCGTTAGAGGCGGGTCTTAAGAAGCAAAAGCGCAGGGTTAAATTCGTATTATGAACAATCATTTGAATAAGATTAATAATTCTATCAATAAAGCTAGGCATGCCCGTGACTTACTGTTTTTAGACAAAGAGAAAGAAAGATTTATTAGGCATAACAAAAAAGTCTGGCGTGGTTGGATTAATAAAGAGAGTGATTCGGTTATTCTTGTGGATTTCTATAATGTGTGTGAAACAATCATTAGTTATAGCTATTTTCTAAATATCTTGGCTAGAAAACATAGAGCAGTGATAAAGTCTTTTGCACCACCGGTAAGAAGGATACCTAATCGCGTCTTGCACAGAGTTTATCAATCCTTCAATGTTTCTGGCCATATTAGTATTGTTTTAAACAGGAAACAAAAGATTCGCATGAAAGCCATAAGCAAGGGAATCATTAGTAACTTAAAAACTAAAGAAGATGTTTTTAACCTTAATGTTTTAGGTATATGGGCAGGTATCGATATTTATGAAACGTATTTAAGAAATTATCGCAAGCCAACAGTTTTTATGGACGATCCTAATTTATATAAGGTGATAGAAGAAGGTATAAGCTTGGTTATCTTCTGGAAAGATTTCTTTGTCAAGAATGGGGTCGCTGCGGTTGTCGTTAGCCACATCTGCTATTTAAGCGCGAATATTGTTTCGAAAGTTGCTTATCAGAATAAGGTGCCTGTATATTTACCTAACATTCGAGGGGCTCATCTAGTGGATAGACCATTTTCTGTCCAAACATATTTTCGTGATTACAGGAAGATGTTTAATCGGCTTTCTCCCGAAGAGCAAAGAAGAGGAATCGCTTTGGCTAAAAAGCAGTTGGAACGAAGATTAAGTGGCGAAGCCGCTGTGGATATGCACTATTCAAGTAAGTCAGCTTTTCATTCTTTCGGTGATCGGAGCCGTATCTTAAGAGAAAACAAAAAGATTAAAGTTTTAATCTGTAGTCATTGTTTCTACGATAACCCACACGCTTATGAACAGATATTATTTATAGATTTTTATGAATGGCTACACTACCTCGGTAAAATATCCGAGAGGACCGATTATGATTGGTATCTGAAGATGCATCCTGACGCATTGCCAGGTACGTTAGAAACTATCCAGGAGATACTCCTCGACTTCCCCAAGATTATTATCATTCCTCAGGAGACGTCGCATCAGCAGTTAGCTAAAGAGGGGATTAATTTTGTTTTAACGGTATATGGTTCAGTGGGTCACGAATGTTCTGCTTTGGGTATTCAAGTAATCAATGCGGGGTATAATCCGCATATTGCTTATGATTTCAATTGGCATCCGCAATCACTGGAAGAATATGAGTATTACTTATTGAATCTTGATAAGCTACACAAAGAGATTAAGATGGAAGATTTATATGAGTTTTATTATATGCATTATTATTATACGGTTGCAGACGATTTTATCCTGAAATCATATAGGCAGTATTTGTCGGAACTTACCATAGAGCAGAGAATCGGACCTACTGCCTACATTTACTTTCTGAATCAACTGACCGATGCTAAGCACCAGGAAATAATCAGCAATATGCAGAAGTTTATTGATTCCGGAAAACAACATTATTTCAGTTATGGCCCAGAATAATAAACAACTAACCACGCCAGTCTTATTTATTATCTTCAGACGCCCGGATACTACTCAGATGGTTTTTAATGAGATTAGAAAAGTTAAGCCCAAGGTGCTTTTTGTCAGAGCAGATGGGCCAAGAAAAGACAGAAATGGTGAGGCAAAGCTGTGTAAGAAAACAAGAGATATCGTCGGTAACATAGATTGGGAATGTGAAGTCCATTACAACTTCAGTGAAACTAATTTGGGCTGTAAGGTCGCAGTCAGTTCTGGCATAGATTGGTTTTTTGAAAATGTTGAAGAAGGAATCATCCTTGAAGATGATTGTTTACCATGTCAATCTTTTTTTTGGTTCTGTCAAGAATTACTTGAAAAATACAGGGACGATGAAAGAATCATGCAAATCAGTGGCAGTAATTATCTATTCGGTAAAACTATAGGAAATGCAAGTTACTATTTTTCAAGACTGAATGATGTCTGGGGATGGGCTACCTGGAAAAGGGCCTGGAGATTTTACGATATCAATATGAAAAGCTTCCCTGTATTTAAGCAGCAAAAACAAATAGATAATTATTTTGATAATAAACGGATAAGTAGATGGGCGATGAGTTATTTTGAAGAGGATTTTAAAATGGCCAATTCTAGCTGCGGAATATGGTCAAGCCAATGGTCATATGCAATGTGCGCACAAAACGGGCTCACTATAGCCCCCAATGTTAACCTGGTTTCTAATATAGGCATTAATGAAGAAGCCACGCATTCCAAAAGGTCCTTTAGGCTTTACGCGGATGTTAAATCTTATGAGATTGAACAAATAATACATCCAGAATTTATTTTACCAAATAGAGAAGCCGATGAAATTAGGTTTAGAGTTATCTATAAAACAGATCCTCGTTTAAGACCGATGACTAAATTAAAAAAAGATTTAAGGGTACTTTTAAAAAAATTCCTTTTGCTTTTAGATCCAGAAAAGAAAACGATCTTTAGGGCTTTAAAGAAAGTCGCCACTAATTATCGACAATGAGAATCTTATGTAGTAATCCTAAAGCGCAATATACGTCACATAGGTCAGAAATACATGATGCAATCCTGAATGTGTTGGATAAGGGGCATTATATTTTAGGTGAACAAGTGAAATTATTTGAGAAAGAATTTGCGCAGTATTTAGGAGTAAGGTTTGCAGTTGGTGTAGCTAGTGGAACCGAAGCCTTGCATATTGCGTTGAAAGCTTCGGGCATAGGTAAAGGTGATGAGGTAATTACGGTTTCCCATACAGCTGTAGCAACTGTATCAGCGATAGAGCTTTCGGGAACTAATCCTGTGCTAGTAGATGTAGAACCAGATTATTTTACCATGGACTATACCAAGCTAAAGAAGGCAATCACTAAAAGGACAAAAGCAATTATTCCTGTTCATATATATGGACAGCCGGCTGAGCTTGAGCCGATTTTAAAGATAGCAAGAAAATATGGGATTAAAGTAATAGAAGACTGCTCACAAGCGCACGGTGCAGTTTATAAGGGAAGACGAGTCGGTGCTTGGGGAGATTTAGCCTGTTTTAGTTTTTATCCGACAAAAAATTTGGGCGCCATCGGTGACGGCGGCATGATTGTGACAAATAGCAAAATTTTAGCAGAAAAATGCCGCCTCATACGTGAATACGGATGGAAAAAAAGGTATGTAAGTAAGACGGTTGGCTGGAATTCTCGCCTGGATGAACTGCAGGCAGCAATTCTTAGGGTCAAATTGAGATATCTGGATAAAGATAATTTATGCCGTAGAAGAATAGCAGACGGTTATGCTGAATCTTTATCCGGTTTAAAACTAATTTTACCGAAAGAAAGAAAAAATTCTAAACATGTATATCATCTTTATGTGATACGCATAAAACAAAGAGATAAGCTCAGGGAATATTTAAGGAAAAAGAATATCCAAGCATTAATTCATTATCCTGTGCCTATACATTTACAGCCGGCTTATAAAGGACGGTTAAAAATAGTAGGAGAATTGATTGAAACCGAGCGCATAGCGAGAGAAGTGCTTTCTTTACCAATATATCCAGAACTTACCAAATCTGAATTACAGGCTGTAATTACGGCAGTTCAGGCCTTTTATGGGTAACCAAGTCTGAGGAAGGGATGAATGGGTAAATGTAAAATATGCAATAAAGATGCTAATCAGATTATTTCTTTTGGCAAAATGCCCATTGCCAATGGTTTTATCAGCGAAATAACTGATAAGGAATTTTTTTATAATTTATCGGTTGCCTTTTGTGAAAACTGTTTTATGGTGCAGTTAATGGAAACCGTAAAGCCCGGAATGTTGTTTAATGATAATTATCAATTTATTTCTTCAACTTCTAAGGTAATGGAAGAACATTTTCAGAATAATGCTAAAGAGATCCTCAAAAAAATTTCTTTAAAAGTAAAACCTTTTGTAGTCGAGCTTGGTTGCAATGATGGGATTATGTTGAAACATCTAGCGAAAAGAGAAATAAGGCATCTGGGGGTTGAACCTTCAGGCAATGTGGTATCACTGGCAAGAGAAAACGGAGTTTGCGTCTTAGAAACTTTCTTTAATGAAGCCACCGCCCGACAAATCGTAAAAGAGCACGGTCAAGCCGATGTCGTTTGTGGTTCAAATGTATTTTGCCATGTCGAAGATATAAATTCTGTCTTCAGAGGCATAAATATTTTGTTAAAAGACGATGGAATGCTATTTTTTGAAGACCCTTATCTATTGGATATAGCGAAATTATCCTCCTTTGACCAGATCTATGACGAACACGTGTATTATTTTTCTGGGTTTTCAATTTCAGAATTGGCGAAAAGACATAATATGCAGTTAGTTGATATGGCTCATCAAGATGTCCATGGCGGTTCAATGAGATATTATATCAAAAAGGGGATATCAAATATGGTTTCAAAGAGGACGGACCAATTTCTATTCCAGGAAAAAGACTTAAAGCTTGATAAACCCGAGGGTTACCTGGAATTTAAGAAAAATGTAGATAGGATTTGCTTTAATTTAAAACGAACCTTGCAAGAGATAAAAGAACATGGGGGGCGTATTGTTGGTTACGGAGCTACTTCTAAGAGTACGACCTTGCTTAATTACGCTCGAATTGGTCCTGAATTGATAGACTATGTTTCTGATACGACACCTAGTAAGATTAGCAAATACACCCCCGGCACACATATCCCTATAAAATCTCACGACGTTTTTAAAGCCGATAGGCCTGCTTATGCGCTTTTGTTGGCTTGGAATCATAAAAAAGAGATTTTTGAAAAGGAGAAAGAATATCGGCAAAAAGGTAGCAAGTTTATTACATATTTTCCAGAGGTAACCATAGAATAAGGAGATATATTTTTATGATTGAGGGTGTAGAAATTAAGGAATTAATTGTGCATAAAGATGAGAGAGGTTTTTTTTGCGAACTAATTCGAAGTTCCGATGCTTCTTTTCGGGGTAATAAATTTGGACAACTTAGTCATTCTATGGCATATGAAGGAATTATTAAAGCATGGCACCTTCATAAAATACAAACAGAATGGTTGTATGTCGCAATCGGTGATATAAAGTTAGCCTTATACGATACCCGAAAAGACTCAAAAACTTACAGAGAGATTGTTGAGTTATTTATAGGCGAAAAATATGGTCGTAAAGTTATAAAAGTTCCACCCGGTGTAGCGCATGGATATAAAATAATTCGCAGTCCAATGCATGTCTTCTATGTGGCAGACAGAGAATACGACCCTTCTGATGATATTAAGATACCCTATGATGATCCAGAGATAGGTTACGATTGGATAAACACTTAGGACTAAATAATAAATTATTATGTTAGAAGGCTATAAAGATTATATCTCATATTATAAAGATAAAAAAATTTTAATTACAGGCGGTACGGGTTATTTAGGCTCTTCTGTCTTAAATGCATTAAGTTTTCTGCCTTGTAAAATCATTGTATTAGATGTTCGCGATAATGTTTTACCGATTTCCGGTCGGGTTGCACAGGTGTCGCTAAAATTAGCGGACATTCGCAATAAAGATACATGGTTAGAGTTTTTAAGAGGCATTGATATTGTTTTTCATTTTGCTGCTCAAACAAGCTCATATGCTGCTAATGAAAATCCTCTTATGGATTTAGAAACTAACCTTTTGCCGCTTGTAACTTTTATCGAAACCTGTTTTAATAATAAATTAAGGCCGGATATAATTTTTTCCGGCACCGTTACAGAGGTCGGGCTTACCGATACCTGGCCGGTCAGTGAAACCTTTAAAGACCAGCCGGTTACGGTCTACGATATAAATAAACTTGCGGCAGAAAAATACCTCCAATATTATAGCAATCAAATGGGCGGTAGGGCGGTGATATTACGGTTAGCCAATGTATACGGACCGGGTCCTGCGGGCAGTAGCGCAGACAGGGGAATTCTTAATATGATGATAAGAAAAGCCCTTAAAGGAGAATCTTTAACAATCTATGGTGAAGGAAATTTTATACGGGATTACGTATACATCGATGATGTTGTAAAAGCATTTTTAATGACGGGCGTAAATATGGGTGCCCTGAACGGGAAGTATTATGTTATAGGCAGTGACATAGGCACGAGCATTAAAGATATGGTTAATACTGTTAGAGATGAAGGAGTCCGCAGGACAAACAAACAGATTCGGGTTAAGCATATTCCGGCCCCTGATAACCTTTCGCCGATTGAGTTCAGAAATTTTATAGCTGATTCAGCTGCCTTTGCGAGCATAACCGAATGGAAAGCAGAAGTTTCCTTGAGGGAAGGGATTAACAGAACCATCGACTATATTCTGAAGGAGAGAATATCTTGAATATACTAATACTGGGAGGAGCGGGATTTTTAGGCAGTAATTTAGTTAGGCATTGTTTAAGAGAGCCTGATAATAAAATATTGGTTGTTGATTCTTTGGAGCCTCGCTTAAGAAGCAGTATCGATAATCTCAAGGAAGTTATGTCGCAGATAGAATTTATTAAGGTAGATATGAGGGAGTCCGCTTTAATGGAAAAAGCTGTGCAAGGTAAGGACGTTATTTTTAATTGCGCTGGCCAGACGTCGCACCCTTTGTCTCTCGTGGATCCATTTTTTGATGTGGAAGTCAATTGCCTTGGCAATCTAAACTTATTGGAGGCGGCAAGGAAACATAATAAGAAAGCTTTGGTAATTTATGTTTCAAGTAGTACGGTAATTGGCAAATCATCAGGAGACATCGTAGATGAAAGTCACGGAGAGTCTCCTTTGGATATTTATTCTGCAAATAAAGGCGTGGCTGAAAAGTACTACCGGATTTATAACCGGGTATATGATCTGAATACATTATCCATTCGCTTTGCCAATCTTTATGGCCCGTATGGCAAAGGATATCCGGAATTCGGTTTTATTAATTATTTTATATCCTTGGCAAATGAAGATAAGGAAATAGAGATTTATGGAGATGGCAGGCAGATCCGCAATGTTTTATATGTCGAAGACGCGACAGATTTACTCTATCGATGTATTTACCACAAGAATATTTTTGGGAACTTGTATTTTGCCGTCCATCGCGAGCATTATTCCGTAATGGATATTGCCAAAGAAATTATTTTGGTTTTTGGCAGAGGAAGAATTAAACACGTTGAGTGGCCCGATATAAGAAAAAGAATAGAGATAGAGAACGTGACAATTTCTGCAGAGAAACTTTATAAAGCTATAAAATGGGAACCAAATTATAATCTCAGAGAAGGATTAATTAGGACAAAAGAGATTCTGGATAAGAGAAGCAATCAACAATCAATAGCTAAGAGGGCTATATCATGAATATATGCGTTACAGGGGCTTTAGGTCATATCGGTTCGGCATTAATCCGCAATATATCGGTGTCATCTGGTGGACGAATTTATCTTGTTGATAATTTTCTTACGCAGCGATATGCCTCTTTATTTGACTTGCCTGGCGGCGTAAATTACTCTTTTTACGATTTAGATATTCTTTCCGAGGAAATTAAGCCAATAATTAAGGATTCGGATATTGTAATACATCTAGCTGCCGTTACCAATGCAGAAGCAAGTTTTTATAATTCTGAATTGGTGGAGAAAGTAAATAAAAAAGGCTTAGAAAATATTGCGCGGGCCTGTGCAGAATATAAGCGTTTCTTAATTTTTCCTTCTTCGACGAGTGTGTATGGCGTACAAGAAGGCCTGGTAGATGAGAATTGCGAAAAAAAAGACCTCAGACCTCAAAGTCCGTATGCGGAATCCAAGCTTTACGGAGAAGAGCTACTTAAGTCTCTCTCTAAGGAAAAGGGATTGAAATTTGTAGTGTTTAGGTTAGGAACAATTTTTGGTTATTCAATCGGAATGCGTTTTCATACTGCGGTCAATAAATTTATCTGGCAGGCATCTTTGGGCCAGGATATAACTGTCTGGAAAACAGCATTAAATCAGAAAAGGCCATATTGCGATTTGAAAGATTGCATAAATGCATTTAATTATGTTTTAGAAAACAATATCTTTGACGGCGAGATATATAATATAGTTACAATAAATTTAACTGTTAAAGACATCATCGACGCTGTCAAGCAATATATACCTGGTCTTGGGATTAAATTTATCGATTCGCCGATTATGAATCAGCTTTCATACAATGTATCTAATAAAAAGTCTATCAAGAGAGGTTTTAGATATATTGGGAATTTAAGGGGGAGCGTAAGAGAATCGATACAGAAATTAAGGAATACCAACTCGGTTGAGGTAAAAATAAATCTATGAATAAAGGCCCGAAAACAGGGATAGTGATTCCTAGTTATGAGCGCATTGAATATCTAAAAGAGGCTGTTGACAGCGCAATCAATCAAACCTATGAAAATCTTGAGATAATTATAATTGATGACTGTTCGCCTGATAAAGCAATAAGAGAATATTTAGAAAAAATAAATAATCCAAAAGTTAAATGGTTTATTAATAAAACTAATCTGGGTACAACCAAGAATTATGATACTGGCGTAAGACTTTTAAG
>Ga0315294_10000700_pt1 | contig 36247 bp, 29 predicted proteins | sample YL17G13_40_MG_FD_203626 | JGI IMG/M metagenome (GOLD analysis project Ga0315294, IMG submission 203626) | Sediment microbial communities from Yellowstone Lake, YNP, Wyoming, USA - YL17G13_40 | ecosystem: Environmental > Aquatic > Freshwater > Lake > Sediment | place: USA: Wyoming | collected...
TGCGGTCACCATGCCGCCTTCCTTCATTCTTTCTGCGATCGTCTCCCAGCGGTCCCGCTCCGGTCCGGGAGGAAGAATGCCAGCGGCAGTCTTCCAGAGCACATCGGCTTCGAACGGCACGCCCGCACTCAGCATCGTACCCAGCGAACGGAAATACAGAGATAGAATACGCAGCCGACGGCCCGCTGCGCTCTGCGCAAAGGCGGTTTCCGGCGTCGCACCGGATGGTGCGAACAGACTTCGACAACCACGTCTGGTCGCCTGAGCGTCCGTCCAGTCGGACTCAATCAGATCCGCCACCTGCAGGAACGTTTCGTCCAAGACGCCGCCGATTTCTCCAACCTTCACCAGTTGCGTGTACACCCTGCCAAAGACGTCGGGCCGCTCCGCCATGGCCTGCGACAGGGTGCTCCCCTGCGACACCTGCTCGAACAGCTCTGCGGTCGTGGATTTGAGGGGCTCATCGGAGATTTCTTCCAGAATCTCGAGAATCCGCACCAGTGACACCCCCGCCCCGAGCATGGTTGCGAACAATCGGGTGTAGACCATCAGGTCCAATGCGCTCACTTCCTCAGCGTCGCTCATTTCGTTTCTCCTTCTTGGTGCGGCCGCCCAAGGACGCGACCGAAGCAATGACGCTCCTGCGCAGCGCCTGGCGGGCGCGAAAGACTCTGCCTTCAACGGTTGACACAGGGACACCTACGAACGCCGCGATGCGCTCATAGGGCATGCCGTCGCGCACGTGCATCAATAGGGCGAGACGGTTGGCGGTTGGCAGGTTCTGCAGCGCTCGCGCGAGCTCGCGCTGCTCGCAGCGCGCGATGACTGCGCGCACGACATCGGCATCATCGGCCGATTCGTCGCCCAGGGGCAGCGGTACCGGCTTGCGCGCCCAGCTCGCGCACAGGTTGGCGGCGATGGATCTGAGCCAGGTCGGGAAAGACGTTGCCTCGCGCAAGTGCCCGCGATGCTGCCATGCGCGCGTCAGGGCCTCCTGCGCCAGGTCCTCGGCGTCGTCGAAGCTGCGCGTACGGTTGAAGGCCAGCGCCACCAGCGCCGGGCGGTACCTGAGGGCCAGCTTGGTGAACGCCGCCCGGTCGCCCGCCTGCGCGCGCTCGGCCAGGGCTGCATCCTCCGCTATCGGGTCGGCCTTCGACATGGGCTCGATTCTATAGACGCGCGACCGGCGGAGAACTTATGGAGAGATGGCATACCGGGCGCGACTTCCATGAAGTCGCGGTTTCTCGCGCGCTCATGGAGCGCGCGGTCCTAATCGACGCGTTGGGCCGGTGGATGGCCCCGCGAGTTAGGTTCATGCACCTCGTGCCACGACGAGAATCGCCAATCTTCCGGACACGCCACCAGACCGCGGCGAACCGGATTGCAGTGTATGTAGTCCGCCAGTTCATGCAGGTGCTCGCGGCTGCGCAGCATATGGTCGAAGAACTCGCGTCGCCAAACGCCCCCAGTGCGACCCAGGAGCTTGTTCACCTTGCGCGCACTATGTTTCTTGAAAGAGGCCATGAAGTCGCTGATGTTGTGGTCGCCGCGGGGCTGTACGATGGCATGCACATGCTCAGGCATGACCACGTAAGCGATGATGTCCAAACCGAACAGGCGCCCGCTCAGTTTGAGGTTCTCGACCACCACTCTCTTGCACGCGTCGGCGGCCAGAAGCGGGAGACCACCCACTGTGCTGGTTCGCAGGTGGTAGATCGCGTTCACCTCGTGAACGCGAGTTCCCCGCACGTGTCGGAGTTCGCGAGATGCCGGCGGATCCTTCACCGAAGCCCTCCTGTGCGTCGGGTATCTGCCGGGCGCGACTTCCATGAAGTCGCGGTTTCTCGCGCGCTCATGGAGCGCGCGCCCGGACCAGACGCCGCGCGCCCGGTATCCGCGCTTACAACACCAGCTCCACCGTCGCGATCTTCTTGGCCTTGAGCGGCAGCGACAGCTTGTTGCCCTTGGGCGAGAGTGGTTCCTGCGCTTCCTCGTTCAGGTTCAGCAGCGCCGCCGACGCGATCGGCTTGTACGCCGTCAGCACCGCGGTCACGTCCTCGCCCGTGGGGTTGTAGATGCGCACCACCAGCGTCTCCCGGTCCTCCGCGCGCTTGAGGGCGCTCAGGGCCACCGCCTGCGGCTCGACCGACAGCAGGCTCAGCTCCTTCGGCAGGTCGCCTCCGTGCTTGCCCGCCTGGGCGACCTCCAGCGGCAGGCTGTACAGCTCCGCCTCGCGCTGCACCGCCGCCTGGTCCCACCTCCCCGCGTGCGGGTAGATGGCATAGCGGAACTCGTGCTCGCCCAGCGATTGCGCCAGCGTCATCTCGGGGTACACATCCCAGCGATCTATAACCGGCGATTGGCGGAAGACGAACCCCCGCACGAGGGTTATCGCCACCGCGCGCTCCGGCTTGTCAATCGCCTCGAACGAGCGCAGCCCGTCGTTGATGATCGCCATGCCGACCTCGCCGTCGCTCAGATCCACGAACCGGTGATTGGGATAGATCGGGTTGTCGCGCTCGTAGTAGAGACTGTCGGGGGCGCGGTCGATCGGCCGCTCGATGACGTCGAACGACGCCTCCGCCGCCGAAACCTTGGCCGCGATGCCGGTGGGGAAAACCGCGCGCAGGCGGTGGTTGCGGCACTGGTTGTCGAAGCGCGTGAGGATATCCACCGAGCGCGCGCCGCGCCGCAGCGTGACCCAGGAATCTATCACCAGCGGCTTGCGCTCGGCGGTGCGGTGGGCGCCGTCATCGCGCACCTCCACGCCGGCGGGAATGTCCATGTGCACGCGGATGCGGTAGCGCGCCAGCAGCGCCCCGTCCTCCTCCAGCTCTATCTCCACCGGCGCGCCGTGGCTGGCAATTAGCTCGTCGAAGTCGGGCGCCATGTGCACCCACGAGTGGCCGACCTCGCCGCCGTCCTCGAAGTAATGCAGGCCGTGGTAGGTGCGGCGCGTGTCCTTGTCGCTGACCTGCAGGGTGCCGTTGTCGTTGATGCGCACCTGCAGGTGCTCGTTCTCCATCACGTTGTGGGCGACCACCAGGCTGCCGGGCGCGCGGTGCTCGGTATCGCGGCGCCGCACGTGATAGGTCTTGTAGCCCAGCGCCGGGACGTTCTCCACCCACAGGTGCAGCTTGATGCGCATGGCGCGCTGCTCGAGGCTGATGTCCTGCAGGTTGCGCACCAGCGTGCCCTGCGCCCAGCGCGCGACCTCCTGCCACGGCGCCTCGTTGCCCCGCGCGTCAACGATGGCGAAGCCCTCATACCCCGACTCGTCGGGCAAGTCCACCAGCGCCGTCACCACCTCCGACCGCGGGAAGGGCGAGGGGTTGAACACCGTCAGCGCCGCCTCGGAGATGTCGATGTCATCGTTGTTGATGCGCCGTTGAATGTGCTGCAGCCCGCGGCGCATCAGCCCCTCGGACACGATCTGGCACTGGTCGAAGCGGTACCACATGTCCTTCTCCATCTGGTCCGCGCCCGCGCCGCAGATGGTGTCGTGGGGATGGTTCTTGAGCAAGTACCGCCACGCAAGATCGAAGGCCGGCTTGAGGTACTCCGCGCCCAGCGTCCACGCCAGCGCCGCGAACGGCTCGGCCTTGCGCTGGAGCAGAGTCTCGGTCTGGGCGTTGGCGCGCTTGGTGCGGGTGCGGCTCTCGATGACGTCGCCGAACAGGTGCGTCCACTTGCCGGTGGCGCCGGGGTCGCGGCTCTCGCCGTGGATGACGAAGGGATCCTTGACCTGCTCGCGCATCCCCTCGAAGTATTCCTGCAGGCTGCTCTGCTTGATGGTGTCGTTGGGCAGGTGCTTCTGGCACTCGGCGATGAGGTCCACCTCGACCGGGTCCGGCTCCGACGAATCGAAGCCTTGCATGGAGGCGATGTGGCGGGTGGTGAAATGCGCCGACTCGTCGCGCACCAGCTTCTTGACTTGCTCGGGGATATACTCGCGCAGGTCCAGCTTCCGCTCGGGGTCAACCACGTAGTAATGCGCGCGCGGGTGGAACTCGTTGCACAACCGAAACGGCAGCGCGCCGCGGTTCCATTCGTAGCGCCAGTCGTCGCGCGTCTTGTTGTAGCGCACCATGCGGTAGATGTAGAAGTAGAAGCTGAAGCGCGACAGCGCCCCGAAGCGGCACCCCAGCACCCGCGACCCGTCCGGCCCCTGCATCACGAACTCCGAGTGCGGGGTGTTGATGCCGCGATAGAAGATGATAGTGTCGATGCCGAAGCCGTTGTAGATCTGCGGCATCTGCGACGTCTGCCCGTAGCTAAACGGCGTGTAGCCGAGCTTCATCACCCCGCCCAGGGAGTTGGCGACGCGGTGGCCGATGACCAGGTTGCGCACCAGCGACTCGCCGTTGACGATGTACTCCTCCGGCAGCGAATACCACGGCCCGATGAACAGCCGCCCGTCGCGCACGTGCTTGACGATGCGCTCGCGGCTCTCGGGGCGCAGCTCGAGGTAATCCTCGACGCACAGGGTCTGCGCATCCATGAGGAACGAATGATAATCGGGCCGCGTGTCGAGCAAGTCCAGCAGGTGATCCATGAACTCGACCAGCAGAAGCTGGGTCTCGCGGAAGGGATAGACCCACTCGCGATCCCAGTGGGTGTTGCAGATGACGTGGACGATCTTGCCGTCGGGCATGGTGTGCATTCTCCTTTCACCTTCGCAGCGCAGCGCCATAGAAGCCGGGCGGTTAACAATCATGGAGCACAGCCGCCCCGCCTAACGGCCGGCGGGCGGCTAAGTCCTACGGGCCGCCGTGGCGGTCTTCGGACCTAGCCACAAGCCTCGGCTGTCACTCTCCGCATGCAATGTGGCACAGGCGCACCTGGCTGGGCCCACCGAAGAAAACCGGTGACACCCAACACCGAAGTGGGTGAAGCTTAAGAGGAGGCAATTGGCTGCCGTGAACGCGCTAGGTGAGATGCTTCACGATGAAGTCTCGAATCCCAGAGATCATCTGAGCCACGCCTGTCGCGTCAACCTTCTCAAAGTGAGCATGATCCGCCTCGTTGCGGATGTCGCCCCAGACCTGAACCTGCCGCCATTCGGGCTGCGCGTATACTCCCGCCTTGTGCAGCGAATCGTTAAGTTTGCTGATGCCGCTTTCGCCGCTCCACTGACCAATCTTCTTCAGATGAAGCCGACGCAGGGAGTCTTCCAGAACCGCACCCGCGACGCTAGCAGCGGGTATGTGGTATCCATGCTGACACAGGTGCTCGGCCATCTCGAGAAAATCATCGAAGACCTCGGCGGCAGCCAATTCCCTAAAGTCGACAAGCCAACCACCGAGATAGTCCTGTTGGGCAGCCCTCAGAATGGCAAGCGCCGACCATACGTCTTTGACCATGCCTGTGGCAACCTCGGCGAACTTCTGGCAATGCTCACTCTCTTTCCCAGCGACCAGCCCAATGAAATGCTTGCAAGAGGTGAACCATTGGGTGAATTGTTGGCTGTCGACTTTCTCCCGAGCTGCCAGGTCGTCCCCCTCGCGAACCAGCGCGTCGAACCGCTTCATGATCTTCTCATCCACTGACATCGGAGTCACCTCTCGCACAATGCGTGGTCCGAATACGCACGGGAATCTCTTAGAGCGTGTGTGAAAATCCTGTCGCCTTTGGTGTCATTCCGAGCGCAGCGAGGAATCTTGGTCTCGTTCGACCATACCAAGACCCTTCGCTAGCGCTCAGGGTGACAGACAGCCCAAGCTTTTCACACACGCTCTTAGATCCCGCCCCTCGCAACTAACGACGATCAGCGCGTCAAACGGCGCGTCCGCCATCCTCACCGAATGAGGGATAGGAGTCCGATCAGTAAGAGAACGAATGCGAGGACGGCGGAAGTGCAACCGCTTCTTGGCGGTTCCTGCTGGCCCTTCGCCGCCCGTTCGAGAATAGCTCGCATGCCAGGCATTACGAAATTGTGGCCCGGCTCGGCCACCCCATTACCAGGTTCTCTCGCGGCATGATTGCGGTTCCGCCCGAGGTTTAATGCATTGAGGTACGTCTGAGCTTCCTCGTCCGTTACATCGGCGTCGGCCACGATGATGATGATGTTGACGCCCTGGGTTGGTCTTTCATCAGTCCCACCAGTGATCCCCGTGATGAAGGCTACCTGCCGTGCTCCGGCCGCGGAGCGGTTAACCGTCTCCTTGGCTAGGCGGGCGTCCAAGTATCCGATCTGGTCTCCGTTCTCCCGCAGCACCCTGATCGCATTCGGATCTTTCGGATTGTCGGGCTCGTGATCCAGGACCAATCTCTCAAACAATTCGCACTCGTCGATGATCTCTTGCCGTCTGGTGCGGTCGTCATTGCGGTGGGTCACTCCAACGACTTTGGCGTAAAAATGGAAGATACCCTTGTGCTCTGCCACGGCTCACCTCGCTTTGGGTCGCCCATCCCGGAAACCGCGGTAGGTTTCCTTCAATGCCTGGCGCTGGGCGACCGTGACATTCTGGTCCCCATTGATGAACGATTCCACATCGCAATGACGTGCCTCCTGTCCGAAAGACCAGGCAAACGGTCGTCCAGCTATCTCGCCGATCAATGGGAGGGCCTCCAGTCTTATCCGCTTACGCGGCACGAGCCAATGATTGATCGCCTTCGCGACCGTTGTGTGGCTCCTCGGTCACAGCCGGGGGCGGCTGTGCCACATCTGCCTGAATCCGCGGCGACCTGCGTTTGTCCGCGGCTCGTTGTCTCCGTCTGCATGCTGTGCTCTCTCCGTGTCCTCTGGTGCGCCAGGACAAGCCTGGCCCAACTGGTGGGCTGAAAGGAGCCCACCCTGTGAATTGTCCGTTGACATGTAGCCAAGCGGGCGCACGTCGGAGTGATCCGGCTGGTGCGAAGCCCCGCCGTGGCGAGGATGCGCGCCGCAACGCTCTATGATCTTCACGTCAATTAACAGGGTGGTCACCTCACCAACAAGTAGTGAGAGTCAGCCTTGCTTGAGCCACGCCCTTCTGCGTTGCCGCGGGGGCCACCTTCCCTGCTATCAATCCCTGCCCCAGGGGACGTTAAGGCCCGTGTTTCGGCGCCGCGGCGAAGGCTCCCTGCCGCGCGAACGGGTTCACCTCCCGTGCCGGTTTGCGGACAGGTATGCGGCGACGGCTCGTGGAAATGTGCGGTTCCGGCAAAAGCATCAGCGAGGTGCAGCATGACTTCCGCCCGACTGGATCAACTGGCCGCCCTGGCGCGCGCGCCCATCGCTTTCGAACACAACGAGGTCTGGCGCGTCTATACCGGCGGCAAGCTGTTCCGCAGGCTGCGCGGCCAGCCCGACCCGCGCGACAGCTACTACCCCGAGGATTGGGTCGCCTCCATGACCCGCGCCGACAATCCTCCGCGCGACGGCCAGCCGCCGCTGGAGGGCTTGAGCATCATCCGCGGCACCGCCGTCCCCTTCTCGCTGCTGGTGGAGCTGTTCCCGCGGGAGATCCTCGGCCCCGACCACCTGGCCGCCTTCGGGCCGACCACCCAGGTGCTGGCGAAGTTCCTCGACTCGGCGGTGCGCCTGCCCATCCAGGCCCACCCCGACGACGAGTTCGCCCGGCGCTACTTCAACTCGCCCGTGGGCAAAACCGAGGCGTGGATCATCGTTGACACGCGCGTCATCGGCGGCGTCGAGCCTTACATCCTGCTCGACTTCCGCCCCGGGGTCGAGCCCGCCGAGTTCCGTTGCCTGGTGGAGACGCAGGACCTCGACGGGCAGGTGGCGTGCCTCAACCGCATCGCGGTGCAGCCGGGCGACGCGTACCTGGTGCCCGGGCGCACGCCCCACGCCATCGGCAGCGGGGTCTTCATGATCGAGGTGCAGCAGCCGTCGGACCTCGTCATCCACACCGAGCTAAAGGTCGTGGAAGTCGAGATTCCCGACGAGGTCGGCCACATGGGCATCGGCTGGGACCGCGCGCTGGAGGTGTTCGACTATACCGGGCGCGAGGTGGACGAGACCATGGCGCGGGCGCGGCTGCGGCCGCGCGAAATCGCGCGCGCCTCCGGCGGCGCCGTGGAGCAGCTCATCGCCCACGAGGACACGCCCTTCTTCGCCTCGCGGCGGCTGCGGGTGAGCGGCGAGTTGGCGATGGCTAACGAACGATTCTACGCGGGCGCGGTCGTCGCGGGCCGCGGCCGTTTGGTGTGGGATGGCGGCGAGATGGCGCTGCGCCCCGGGGACACCATCTTCGTGCCGAACTCGGTGGCCGAGCATGCGTACCGCGCGGCCGGAGGCGAAATGCAAATAATCACCGCCGAGCCGCCGGCGATGGCGAAGGTGTAGGGGCGCACGGCCCCGTTCGGCAGGCTCCCTTCGACCATGCTCAGGGCAGGCAGGGCAAGTGGCTAGGTCGCGCGCGACCGCCACGGCGGCCTTTAGGCCTAGCCGCCTAGCCGCGTGCGCCCCTCCTGCGAACCCCGGATATCGAACCGCGCGAGGAGAAACCGCACATGAAGATATCGGTCATCGGCGCCATCGTGTACGACGAGATCATCACTCACGACGGCGCGCGCCGCGAGTCCTTCGGCGGCATCACCTACAACATCGCCGCCCTGTCCTCCATCGTTGACCAGGACACCGAGGTTTACCCGGTGGCTAATGTCGCCGATGACCGCTGGGACGCGGTGGTGGAGCTGCTGGCGCGCTATCCGTTGGTGCGCACAGACGCGGTGGAGCGAGTGCCGGGCAAGCTCACCGCGGCGCGGCTGGTGTACACCAGCCCGACCTGGCGCGACGAAACCGTGCTGCACATGATGCGCCCGCTGGCGCCGCACCGCCTGGCGACGGCGCTCGACTCGGACGCGGTGCTCGTCAACTTCATCAACGGCACCGAGATGGACCTCGCCACCTTTGCCGGCCTGCGCGAAAACGCGCGCGGGTACCTCCACCTCGACGTCCACAGCAAGGTCGCGCGCTGGGACGAGGAGGGCCGCAAGACGCACGTCCCCTTCGCCGATTGGCGCGAGTGGCTGCGGCGCGTGGACGCCGCGCAGATGAATGAGTTCGAGTGCGAGCAGATCATCGGCCGCGAACTGAGCGTGCAGGACGATTTCGTGCAGGCGGGAGCCGAGATCGTGGAGGCCGGCGCGCCCATGGTCCTCATCACCCTGGGGCCGCTGGGGTCAATCCTCGTCTACGAGCGCGACGGCGGGACCTACTGGGCAGCCAACCCCGCGCTGGCCGTCGAGCGGGTGGTTGATACCACCGGCTGCGGCGATTCGTTCTCCGCAGGGTTCATGTGGAACTACCTGCGCTGCGGCGATCCCGTCAAGGCCAATGCCGCCGCCAACATCGTCGCCGGGATCAACTGCACCGTCGCCGGCATCGGCCACCTCGAAGCCGCGCGCGACGCCCTCGCGCAGATCCCGACCGCCTTCCCCGAGCCGGGGCCGCGCATCGCCGCCGGCTGGCGGGGGGAGAAGCTGTAGGGCGGGGCCGCGGCCGACCTGCCGGTGATGGCCTGCCGGTCCAACCAGGCGGAGCGCCTGGTCGCCATGACCTGGTACGAAGACACGTACTCCCTGATCGGGAATCCGCGGCACCCGTGCCTGCACGCCGATCCCCGGTTTGCCGACCTCGCACTGGGGGAGATGGCTTCGATTCGAGGGGCGATCATTTTCGTGGAAGGCGGATTGGATGCGTTGGCGCCGTGAGGCGTTCCGGCGCAGACGATCCGACGCAGGGGCAAGCGGCAAATGCGAACGGCCCCGGAGCATGTCCCGGGGCCGTGTTGTGCGTTTAGGCGTTGCTGCGGGCCTTAGATCGGCCGAACACTGGCGGCCTGCGGGCCCTTGGGCCCCTGGGTCACCTCGAGTTCGACTTCCTGGCCTTCACTCAGGGAGCGAAACCCATCGGCCTTGATCGCCGAGTGATGTACGAAAACATCACCCTCGGTGGTCTCGATGAAGCCGTATCCCTTCGCGTCGTTGAACCACTTGACTTTGCCAGTCGTCATGTGTGACTCTCCTTTCTGAAAGTGCAATCCACAAGCAGGAGGTCGCACATGCGCTGACCGTGGGGGGTAATGCCTGGGGTGTTGCCGCTTTCCATTGTTCAGTGACGGTTCGACGTCACTATTTGTTATTGTCCCATACTTCGGCTCATGTGTCAAGCGCTCGCGCAACCAATCGCACAACTAATGTGGGGCCGGGCGTGACCCCACCGTGCCCTTCCCGCGTGCGGAGCCTGTGTGGCAGAACCCCTGGTCGCCCGCCACCGGCGTGTAAACCTCCGGCGACTCGTCTCCCACACTAAGACTGTCACGATCCCCGGGTGGCGGCAGGGTGGCCGCGCGTCGCCTCTATCCGCGCAGCGGCCTCCCCTCGGTGACGATGGTCACGCGCGCCCGGGCGTTCACGCCGTCGGGGGCGTCGCACTCGAATCTCACCTGGTTAAGGCCGCGCTCCAACCACGGCAGTTCGCCCTCAAACGCCACCTCGTCTATCGCGCGCCCCTCGGAGTCATACAGCTTACACGCCGACCGCGACCGGAACTCCAGGTAGCTGCCGCTGTCCATCTCCACCGGGAACACGATCGTGCGCCCGGCGACGGTGACGGCGGGGCTGCGCAGCCTTACCTTCACCAGTGGTAGAGCCCTCACCGGGCTCAGGTGGCAGGCGACGGTCTCGCCCGGGGGCAGGTTATTGCACCACACGCTGAGCGAAGCCACGTGCCCGTAGTCCACGGATTCGCGGTAGATGGAGTAGGGCGACCCATATGGCCACGAGTAGTCGTCGTAGCGCTCTCCCTCCGGCTCGATCAACTCGAAATACCGCCAGCCCGCGAAGTCCACGATCACGTAGTGATCGCCGATCCCCGCCACCAGGTGCTCCGGGCAGCGCAGTTGGAAGTTGAGCACTGCGCCTCGACCGTCACCGTGGACCCACACCCCGAGCGCCTGCCGTTCGCTCAGGTCCAGCGGCGGCGCGAACGCCTTGCCGATCCTGGCCCAGGCCGATCGCCGCCGCCGCCGCGTGCTGGCCGCCGTGAAACAGCCGCACTCCAGGCCCGCTCGGATGCGCTCGGTTGAGCGCCGCAGCTCCGCCTGCACGCCGGACTGCGACGCCCGGTCGGTGAACTCGGCGGGGGCGGAGAAATCGGCCAGCGTCACATCATCCGGGGCGTCATAAGGCCCCGCCGCGAGGAGCGCCTCAATGCGCAACTGCAGCGGCTGGCGCCCTAACCTGTTGGCAATACGCCAGGTGTTGCTCCAGCCGTCAATCCCCTCCACTCTGTGCTTGGCGTACTGCACCGGTTGCAGCCGCCACCGCCCGCGCGCGCTGCGCGACAGGCTGAACTCACGCCCCGGCGCCCTCAGCCTCTCCTTAATCGATTCCGGGAAGTAGCCGTCGCGGCGCAGGCCCTCGTAGCGCTTCATGATCTCGCCAAGCCTGGCCAGCGCCGGGGCGGCGCGGACTCGGTCGGGGGCGACGCCCATCAGCGACAGGCCGGTGTCGGCGCCCAGCGCCTTGCAGCACAGGTACTCGATGTCATCGGCGAAGGTGGGTTCCCCCTGCGCCCCCGACCACGTCTTGGCCGCCCACCACCCGAGCTGCCCGGGCAGGAACATCCGCCGGTTGTCCTGGTTGGCTGCGCAATGGAGGTCGATGAAGCGTTTGTGGCTGCGGCTGGGGTGATCCCACGCGCCCATGCGCGAGCGCACGTACCACAAGTGGTGATGGAAGGTGCTCATCTCCATCAGCGCCGGCTTCTCAAGCCGGCGCCACAGCTCGAAGACGAACTTCGAACCGTAATGCCAGCCGTTCTCGGCGCCGCCCAGGATGTCTTCCCCATCCAGCGCGTCCAGATAGATCATGTCGAAGCCGCACTGGTTGAAGGCCGCCGCCGTCTTGGCTGCCACCTCCGCCAGCAGGGTCGAATCACCGTCGGGGGTCAACAGCCCGAAGCACTCCTTGAGGTGATGCGCCTTCGCCCCACGCTCGTGTGGTGCGACCCGCGTCCCGCACGCCCCGCGCGTACAGCCGATGAAAGCATACGGTGGGTCGCGGCGCACCCCGCCGTAGGTGATGAGCTCCTCATCGATCTGCAGCGTGACGCTGTTGCGCACGAAGAACCCCGTGACCGCCGACATCTGCGTCGTCGGCTCCTCCACTTGCACTTCGTCCGCCTGCTCCGAAAGCCCCGCGGCGAGGGTGAAGGTCGCGTCCCTGCCCAGCCGCGGGTCCGGCCTTGGCGTCACCCACGGGCAGCTCTTGTCGATGAAGAATGCATAGGTGTGCAGGCCCGCCTGGAGACCCGCCGCGTGGAGCCGGTCGACGACCGCCCTGAGGCTTGCGAAGCCCTGGGGGTAGGTCTCGGGATTCGGGCGGCAGTCGCCGAAGCGGAAAGACTCGCCGCCGTGGAAGTCTATCTGGTTGAACCCGAAGCTGCGTGCCAGCTCGATCCACTCGTCAACGGTGCGCTCCGACAGATCGCGGAAGTTGAAAAGGTAGGAGCCGCGGTTGATCGGCGCATCCAGCGCCCAGGGCCCGCCGATGGGGGAGTGGGGCAGTTCCTCGGCCGCGCTCGCCACCTCCTGCATCACCCGGCGCAGGTCGCGGTGCGGGCATGCGATGACCGCCACCTTGGCCCCGACAAACCCGAACCTGGGGTAGCACGCGGCCCACAAGCGCTTGGTCGCTCCGGGCAGCTCGCGCACGTTCGTCTGCAGGTTAAGCGCCAGCGCGCAGCAGGCGAAATCGTCGTCGCCGGTCGCCCGCCTGGTCAGGTGGAGGTCGGCAAACACCAGCTCTTCCACCTGCTCGCCGGTGACCTCCAGCACCTCGAACAGGAAATGCTCGGGCTGCGCCGAGCCCCGAATAGCAGCGCGCACGCCCGCATCCCCGAACTCCAAGGTCAGAAGCCCGCCGTCGCCGTGCGCCGCCGACGCACGGTGGTAGCGCCCCCCTTGCTTGACCATGGCGCACGTCGGCCTGGCCTTGCCCGCCGGCGGGCACCCGGCGCAGCCGGGTCCGGAGGGCTTATGCGCGCAATAGTCGGCGCCGCTGCGCCGGTCCACCAGGCGCAGGTCCTCCGCGGTCGGGCCGATTTCGCAGACGGCGTGTGCGTTCTCGAGCCGTAACGTCATCGGATGCTCCAAGGCTTCCGCCGCCGGCGGTGGCGAGACGAGTCACCGCAGGTTTACCCGCCCGTGGCGAGCCACCAGGGCTCCGGCCCTAGGGGCTTAGCCCGGATTATTCATACTCCTGGTGGCGCGGGTCCCTAAGCCCCGACCGTGTCGGGGCCGGGATGGCGGCCCTGCGGGCCTAGCCATTTCCAACCTGCGAAGAATGAACACAGGATGCAATCCTGCGCCACCGAAGGATAGGTTGCACGCTGCGTCGGATTCAAGCACACCATGAATAATCCGGGTTAGCTCCGCCCGAGGATGTGGTCCATGGCGCGCGAGGTCTCCTCGACCAGGTAGCTGGGGAAGGCGGGGCTGATGGGCCCCACCTCCGCGATCAGGTAGCCGTCGTAGCCCACAGCCTTCAGCGCCGCCGTCACCGCGGGATAGTTGACGTCCCCGTTGAGCAGCGTCGTGAACACGAACCTGCCGGTCTGGAAATCCTTGATGTGCACCTTGCAGATGCGCTCGCCCAGGATGCGGATCCACTGCTCCGGGTAGCCGAACAGCAGCACGTTGCCGACGTCGAAGTACGCCCGCACCGACGGATGGTCAATGTCATCGATGAAGCGCGCGAACTCTAGCGGGCTGACCAAGAACTTGTTCCACACGTTCTCGACGCCGATGGTGACGCCGTGCGCCTGCGCCATCGCGGCGCATTCCTTGTAGGCGGCGACCCCGCGCTCGTACGCCTCATCGTAGGGCATGTCGGGGTTGACGGTGCCGGGCACGCTGAGAACCACGTCCGTCTCCAGGATGCCGGCGAAGCGCAGGGCGGTGTCGAGCAGCTCCTTGGCCTTCTTCTTCATCCCCTCGTCGCGCGTGATCAGGGGGTACTTCCAACCCAGGCCGCTGGCGAAGCTGGCGATGTCGAGACCGATGTCGTTGGCGTAGAGCAGGATGTCCTTGACCTGGAACGGGCCCCAGCCGACAGCCATCTCGCCGTCTTCATTGAGCGCGACTTCGATGCCATCGAAGCCCGCATCCTTGGCCTGCCGCATGGAATCCTTGAGCGGCTGACCTCCGGGGAAACACCAGATGCTGATGCCTTTCTTCATGCACACCTCCCACTAGGTTCCGAGCGCAGCGAGGTTACGGGATCCGACCGCGCTGCGGCGGGAGCGGCCGGCCGCGCGCGGTCGTACGTCCGTCAGAACCGCAGCATTCGCCGCCTATTCCGTGAGCGCCTTTATGATTGCCGGGCAGAAGTGCGGCATGTCCTCGGGCCAGCGCGAGGTGATGAGATTGCCGTCGCGCACCACCGGCTCGCCCTCCACCCAGGTCGCACCGGCGTTGATGACGTCGTCCTTGACTGCGCCGTAGCCGGTCGCCCGCTTGCCGCGCAGGATGCCCGCCGAAATCAGCACCTGCGGCCCGTGGCACACCGACGCCACGACTTTGCCCGCCTCGTACATCCCGCGCACGAAATCGATCACCCGCTGGTCGCGCCGCAGCCGCTCCGGCGCGTAGCCGCCGGGCACGATCACCGCGTCGAAATCAGCGACCTTGAGGTCGGCGACGTTCAGCGTCACCGGCTCGACCGTGAGCCCGGACTCGCCGACGTAGCGGTCCTTGCCGCGCCCGGCGAACTCGACCTTCGCTCCCGCCTCCTGCAGGCGGAAGAAGGGATAGATCGCCTCCAGCTCGTTGACCTGTTCCTCGACCAGAATGACGACCCGCTTGCCCTGCAATCTCGTGTCCTCCTGAGCGAAGGCGGCCGCGCCGGCGGCCGCAACTATCACTGCTGCCGTCAGTAACATCACCAGCTTGCGCATAGCCGTGCCTCCGGTAACCGGTCGCAGCCCCGGGATTGCCCTCGGACGACCTTCCCCATCACGCGCCCGGGTTCCTGCCTGTGCGGTCGGCGCCTCGGGGGTGCCGCTCCTCGTCGCCGGCAGGAGTGTTGCGCGCGTGCGGCGTAATCTGTGCCGGGTTGCGCGCCGCGCGCACGCTGGAGCCCAGGCACTATTGCCTGGGCCGCACGGGCAGGAGTGCCCGTGCTCCAGTCACGCACACGGGCGAGCGAAACAGCGAGCGCGCGATTGCCGAGTGCGCGGCGTATCGCGCCGTCGCTGGACTCGGCATCGCGGCGAGGCTCCACGTTCAATGGTCGGTTTGCGGCGTCCCTGCTCGGCGCGACGCGCGACGCTCGACGTTGCCGAAACCACATGATTAGGTATGTTCTCAGTCGCAGGATGTGGCCGGCGCTCATCTCGGGCGCGCTCATTGTCGGCGTCGGACAGGTGGGACGCATCCCCGTGCCCGATCGCTACCGCGGCCGGGAGGAGGCATTCTACGCGCGGGCGGCCCACCTGGCGCGCACCGAGGCGCGCCGCGCGGACGTCGGTGATCCTCGGCAACTCCCGCGTGTATACGGTCGTTTATGTCGGCGGCCCTGAGACACTGCACGGCAAACGGGGCGAGCGCGGTGCGGTCGCCGCAACCATCCCAACCGGGATCGTCGTCGGCGAGATGTCGCGCGACCTGGAGCTGCCTGGCTTGCGCGGCAGGCGGCCCACGGTGGTCAACCTCGGGGTGCCTGCGGGCATGCCGGTCAGCTCCCGGTGCTTGTGGCGCCACATGAGCGCCGCCCGCCAGCTCCAAGCCAAGTTGCTGGTCGTGGGCATCGCGCCCATCGATCTGATCGATGAGAGCCCCGGCCGCGACTACGCGGTGCAGCATCTGTTGGGCGTCAGCGATGCCCTGTTGCTGGCGCGGGAGAGGCGCCTCAGAGACGCCGCGGCCATCCTCACTTACCGCGCTTTCCCCCTCTACGCGCGGCGTCAGTCCGTGCACGACTTCTTCGCGTGCCGCGACTTCCGGCGACCGCTCCCCGCGCGCAAGCGCGAGGGGCGCGGGCTGCTTAACGTGTACTTCGAGTGGTACCAGGGCTACGACGTATCCCCTTTGCAGGCGCGCGTCCTCGAAGAATTGATACTCGATGCCCGCGCGCGCGGGGTCAGGGTCGTCATGGTGGCGATGCCCATCGGGCCCGCGCTGCTGGACCTGGCGATGGGTGGGCACCCGCCTCCCGGCTTAGATATGCGCTTCGCCCGCCCGGCGCGCGCGCTCAGGGACCGCACCAAGACGCCCCTGGACGTCTTCGACAGCGCCATAGCGCGCGTGGTGCAGGACACCGACGTCACCTACTTCGACTACCTGACGCCACAGGAGGTGGCGCGCTTCGACTACATCGATCCCTCCCACTTGACTCCCGCGGCGTCGGTGCAGTTCACGCGCGAGTTAGCGCAGCGCATCAACCGCGAGCTGGCCGAGAGCTCAGCCGCCCGGCGGGAATCGCCGTGAGCGTTCGGCCCGCTGCCGTGTCGCGCTCGGCCGGCCGCCCGCGGTGCCCCGGCAGCGCCGGCGCCGGCGCCCGTCGCGCCGGGATTCATGTCAGGTCGTCGGCGTCGGTCAGGCGCGCGCTCGAGGGACTCGCGCCCCTGCGGCCAGAGGCGCCCGATGCTCTTTAACACACCGAGCTTTCTGTGGTTCCTCGTCATTGTCTATCTCGTGTTCCGCCTGCTGCCGACGGGGCGCCCGCGCACGTTGTTCCTCATCGCCGCCAGCTATGTCTTCTACATGTCGTGGAACCCCCCGTTCGTGCTGCTGCTCATGTTCACGACCATCCTCGACTACAACGTCGCCCTGGCCATGCAGCGCGCCGAGAAGCCGCGCGCGCGCAAGGCGCTGCTGATGGTGAGCCTGGTCGCCAACCTCGGCGTCCTGTCCTTCTTCAAGTACGGCAACTTCCTCGGCGACAACTTCCAGGCGCTGCTGCACATGCTCGGGGTGCGGTTTCATCCGCTGCACCTGGACATCATCCTGCCGCTGGCCATTTCCTTCTACACCTTCCAGGCGATGAGTTACACCATCGACTGCTATCGCCGCACGCGCGAGCCCACCCGCGACTTCCCCGCGTACCTGCTCTACGTGACCTTCTTCCCCGAGCTCATCGCGGGGCCGATCGTCCGTTCCAGCCAGTTCGTGCCCCAGGTCGAGCGCCACCAGCGCTTCCAGTGGCCCGGCTTCCACATGGGGTGCAACCTCATTATGATGGGCCTGGTCAAGAAGATGCTGCTGGCCGACAACCTCGCCATCTACGTCGAGCAGGTCTATGCCCAGCCGGGCTGGGCGTCCCCCGCCGCGGCGTGGATCGCCACCTATGCGTTCGCCGGTCAGATCTACTGCGACTTTTCCGGCTACACGGACATCGCCCGCGGCCTCGGCTACCTGTTCGGCTACCGCCTACCGATAAACTTCAATCTGCCGTACCTGGCCACCGGCTTCCGCGACTTCTGGCGCCGCTGGCACATCACCCTCTCCACCTGGCTGCGGGACTACCTGTACATTCCGCTGGGGGGCTCGCGCCGCAGCCAGGAGCGCAACTACTTCAACCTTTTCGCCACCATGCTGCTGGGGGGATTATGGCACGGCGCAAACTGGACCTTCGTCATCTGGGGCGGCCTGCACGGCGCCTACCTCATGGCCGAGCGCGCCCTGTTCGGCATGCGCGGCCTGCCGCCGCTCTCGGGCTGGCGGCGGCTGGCGGCGGTGTTGGTGACGTTCCATCTCACCTGCATCGCGTGGGTGTTCTTCCGCGCCCACACTTTCTCCGACGCGATGCTGCTGCTGCGCGCCATGCTGATGCCGTGGCAGGGGAGCACCGGCGCGGCGCCCGTGCCGCTGACCGCGTCCCTGCCCCTGGCGGGGCTTGCCCTCGCCCACGGGCTCGCCTGCTGGCGCTCATGGGACCCCACCCTGCGCGCCTACCCGCGCTGGCTGATCCCGCTCGGCTACGCCGCGGCCGCCGCAGCCATAATGCTCTACGGCGCGGTGGGAGCGGAGTTCATATACTTCCGCTTCTAGCAGGAGTTCTTGCCGCCCGCGAGATATAGTCTATCCGAAAAACGCGGAGATCCCGACGATGATGTGATTGTGAGGCCCCTTCGCTGAGATGTCATTCAGAGCCCCTTCGCTGCGCTCAGGGTAACAGTCAACCATTTCTCGGGTAGGCCCTTATCCTCTATTGCGGGACCGATACTGCCAGGGGAGGAAGCGTGACGCGATGAGAGCCAACCGCACGCAGCGCCTGCTGCGCGAAGGCCACACCGTGCTGGGCACCATGATCGGCGAGTGGGGCGCGCCGGAGGTGGTGCGCACGCTGGCGCGCGCCGGCTTTGATTTCGTTGTCGTGGACAACGAGCACGCGCCCTTCGACCTGCAGGCCAACTGCGCCCTTTATCGCGCGGCGCGCACCACCGCCATGGACCTGCTGGTGCGCGTGCCCGACGCGCAGTATCACCTCATCGCCCGCACCCTCGATGCAGGGGCGGACGGGGTGATGGTGCCGCGCATCGAAACCCCCGAGCAGGCGCGGCAGGTGGTTGAGGCGGTCAAGTATCCCCCCGTCGGCCGCCGGGGGTGCGCCACGCGTCCCATCCACACCGATCTGGAGCCGGTCGCGCTCGGCGACTACGCCGCCCATCTGAACGCCAACACCATGGTCATCCTGCAGCTCGAGACCAAGGCCGCGGTCGAACGCGCCGACGACATCCTCGCAGTGCCCGGCATCGACGCCGCCCTCATCGGCCCCGCCGACCTCTCGGTCTCCCTCGGCGTGCCGGGCGAGATCGAGCACCCCCTCATGGAGGAGCATATCGCCCGGGTGGTGGCGGCCGCGCAGCGCGCAGGCGTGGCCTCGGGCATCCACTGGGCCAACGCCGACATCGTCAAGCAGTGGATGCAGCGCGGCATGCGCTGCATCATGTACTCGTGGGAGATGGGGTTCCTGACCGACGGCGCGCAGGCGGGTGTGGCGGCGATACGGGGCGCCTAGCGCCCCTTGCCGCGCCCGCGCGACGGGGCCCCTGCCGTCTCGCTTCCGCGCCGGCTAGCTCGCCCCGGCCGGCTTCTTGACCGTCACCCGGACGATGCGAATGCAGTAGTGCGCATCGTGGCGGAAGTTGATGAAGTCCTGCTCGTCCATCGTCATCTGGCTGCCGCTCATGATGGTGACTTTCTTGGACTCCGGGGTCTCGAACACCGCGCAGCTCATGCCCGCGTCGCGATAGGCATCGTCAATGCCCTTGCGCCACGGCTCGATGCGCATGTGCTCGCCCCACAGGCCGTCAATGCGCATCTTGACCCCGCTGCGCGGATACTTCCACTCCAGCGGCTCGGCGAACAGCAGCAGGAACCCCGGCGGCACGCACGCGCTGCCGATCACCGTCACCCCCACGATGGGCTCATCCTCCACGAGCGTGATCGCGCCGTACGGCGGGACGTCCAGCTCCACGCCGTCGGTGTTGAACTCCGCGCCGATATACGGATCGGTGCGCCCCAGCTCGACGCAGAAGTTGGGGTAATTGAACGGCGCCCAGTATTCATAGACGACCGGGGTGTAGGCCGTGCGCGTCTGCGCCTCGCCGCTTTCGGCCATGCGCTCGACTTCCTGCTCCAGCTCCGTCATCCGGCCCGGGTGATCCCGGCGCCAGGGGTTCTTGATTTGCGCTCTCTCGATCTTGGGCATGAACGCTCCCTCCTGAAGGACCGCGAGCGCACCGATGGCGCGCGTGCGACTACACGGGTTGAATTCTCCGGGTTGCCCTGGATTCCTTCAGCACAGACGGAGCGCGGCGCCGGCCGCGGATCGCACACTGTCGCACGCTGCACGCGGCGAGTCGCGGAAATCCGGTTGGCGACGACGGGAGGCGGTTGCGGCGCCCCCCCAATGAACCGGCCGCGGCCCAAGCACTCGCTCGAACCGCGGCCGTGATTTCATCGCCGGTCTCGCAGGTAGGGGCAGGCGAGACGCTCCCCCTACTTGCCGAGAGCGGTCTTGAACTGGTTGGCGTGGTCCTCCTCGTCGGCGAGGATGTCTTCCATCATCGTGCGCGAGGTCACGTCGCCTTCCTTATCGCACAGCTTGATGATGTCGCGGTACAACTCGATCGCGTCCTGCTCGGCCTTGAGGTCGATCTTCAGCATATCGACGACGTCCTTGCCGGGCGTGATCTCCTTGGGGGCCTTGGTGGGGGTGCCGCCGAGGTAGTCGATGCGCTCGCCCAGCACCTCTGCGTGCTTCATCTCGGCGACCGCGATGTCCTTGAACATGTCGATGACCGGCAGGCTGGCCATGCCGGTCGCGGTGTAGTGCTGGAGCATGTACTGGATGACCACTCGCAGCTCACGCGCCCGCGCCTCGTTCAAAGCGTCGACGACCTTCTTGGTTGGCATTCGCAACCCTCCCGTGTGAGATATTGACCTGCACCAGCCGCGGCTGGCTGTGAAGCACATGCCGGGCAGCACGCGATGGGAGCGGGCGCCCGTCAGGGCCTCAGTTTAGGGCCGCGCTGGGTGGCAGTCAAGGATGCAAGGGATTGCCGAGAATACAAACGACCATGCGGATGTCGCACCGATGCGACAAGGCGCCCCGCGTTGTCGCGCCGATCCCCGTCGGACACGCTCCGGCGGCGGATGCGTCAACCTGGAGCCTATGGCTCATGCCGGGGGACGGCTGGCCAGCAACGAGTCGCCTGCGCGCTGCCTCCGCCCGTCGTCGGGCTCCCGCTAGTCCGCGAAAAGCTGGGCCAGGCGCAGGTTCCACAGCGCGTCTTCGTAATCGCGGTCGGCGCCCGCGATCGTGGCCTTCAGTTCGCGCCAGTCGTCGGCGCCGGCGATGCCCGTCGCCAGGCGCTGCTTGACCTGCGCAACCGCCGCAGGCGCCGCCATGAGCGCGCGCGCGTCGGGCTGATACGGCCCCAACTGCGCGATCGCCTGCGCCACCTCCGCGCGGTCCGCCGCCATCCGTTGTTCCAGGCGCTTGACGTCCCGCGTCAGGTTCTGCTCCAGCGAGTCGAACACGACGTGGCCGAAGCTTTCCGGGTTCCAGAAACCATCTCCGGGAGGCGACCACGAGAACACGCGCTGCTCGCCGTCGAGGTTGCGGTAGCGGCCGACTTGCAGGCCCCACAGATCGCCGACAACGGGGCGGGCGCGCAGGTCGGAGAAGGGTATGCTCAACTCCATCGTCCACCCGTCGCGCCCGCGCTGCGCCGCAGCGCGCCACGCGCCATTCCACTCGTGATCGTTGTTGAACGCGTCATGTCTGGTCGCGAGCAGGTTGGCGGCCAGCTCCACGAACTGCCGCGAGCGCGACTCGTGCCCGGGGTCGAGCAACACCACCGCGCATTCCTCCTCGAACACGTCAGCGTCCACGTCCGTGAGTTCCGCCTTCACCGCCTCCAGCCGCGGCTCGGCGCAGCGCAGCGCGACGTAGAGGTTGTCATCATCATGGGCGACCCACAGGCGCGTCGGCAGGTCGCCCGACTGCCCCCCCGGCCCCGCGAGGTCGCCCAGCGGGCCCAGGTTCCGCCACGCGGGGTCGTCGAGCTTGCCGTCGATGACGGGGGGCGTCTCGAGCCTGCAGCAGAGCGCGGCGCGAACATCGGTCCAGTTGCGCCCGGCTAAGGCAGTGACCGCGGTAAGCGCGATGAGGTGCAGGCAAATGACGAGTCTGCTCATGGGTTTGCTGTTCGCCCACATAGCGAGGTTTCCTGCCGTCACCCAAGGAGGGAAAAGATGCCGCAGTGCGGAATAAGGCTGGTGCGGGTCATCTCCTACGGGAGTCCGAGGTGCAGACCAGAGTCTCCGTTGACAGGGAAGACAACGGCAAGTCGATCCGGCTTGGCGTCGGCGACGTGCTCGAAGTGAGCTTGCCGGAGACCAGCGCGCAGGCTGTGTGGCAGGTGGAGGTTGACACCAACGTGCTGGCGGTGGTGTCCTCGCCCACCAACACGCAAACGGTGTGGGTGCTGGACGAAGTGGACCACATGCACATGCGGACCTTCCGCGCCGCGAAGGTCGGTCACGCCGTGCTCAAGATGAGCTACAACTCCGTGGCGAGCGGCGCCGCCCTTGCCACCTTCACCCTCGAAGTCACCATCGGCGACGCGCCCAAGCCCAAGGCCATCCGCCAACCGATGCCGGCCCCGCAGTTGGTCATCGCGCTTTTTCAGTCGCTGCTTATCGCCCTCGCGGGCGGCTTTCTCGGGGTGCGCCTTACGATGCTCGTCGTCGCCGCAATCAGCGCCGAGGATCGCCTCAAGATCGGTTCGCTGGATCTCCTGATTGCGCTGCTCGGCACCGTAGCCATGGCGACGATAGCAGGATTCCTGCTGCTGCGCATCATCGCATTGTTCGCCGGTCGCATGCGCTGACGCAGCCGGCGACCTCACGCCCCGTCAGCCGCTGTCGGCGCCGCAGGGCGCGCCTTCCTGCCTTCTGCCCCACAAGTGCTGGCCCACGCAGCCCCCCATCATCGCGGCCGCCAGAATCGCGAGCCCACCCGCAACCGCCGCCGGCCAGTACACCGGCGCCGGCGCCGGCCTCGCGCCGAGCACCAGCACCGCCCCCAGGAAACCGGCCACCGCCACCGGCGCCCACACCCCGGCGCGCCTGGGCACCGCCATTCCCACCACCAGCCCCGCCGCGAAGCTCGCCGCCACCAGCCACAGCACCGCCGCCGCCAGATGATAGCCCTGCGCCAGCAGGATCGCTTCGCGCGTCGATGGGCCGGGCGCCGGCACGATCTCACTCCCGAACAGCCCGTTCGCCGTCGGCCGCTCCTGCTGGCACCAGCCAACCGCCCCCGCCACCAGAGCAGGTAGGGCGAAAAGCGTGATGACGATGGTCGCTGCGACCCTGTTCACGGCGAGCCAGCCTGCCGGTCCACGCATGGTGGTCATTTCGGCCTCTCGCCACAGGCCACCTGCACCCGTCGAAGCCATCGCGGCGCGCGCTATCCCGCCTTGCGCAGCCAGATGCTATCCCCGCGGTCAAGGCCCAGCACGTGACTTGCGCTGCGGCGGCTGATGGCGATCTCCAGTCGGCCCGCGCTGCCGATCAGGGCCAGCGCGCTCCCGGGCGGCGCCGCTTCGTACGAACTCATGATGCCGCGCAGGCGCACGGGTCCCGCCTCGATGACGATGTCGGCGGGACTCGCCTCGCCCAGCCAGTCCGCAAGGCGCTCCTGCCGGAGGTCGGTCACCAGGTTGCCGAAACGGTCCACGTGAAGCACGTGGGCCTGCAGGCCCTGCGGTGTCTCGCGCGGTGTCGGCAGCTTGATCAAGACGGGGTCGTCGACGACCTCGCCCAGAACCTCCAGCGCCACCCCTGCGGCCAGGTGCGCGGCCGCCGGCGCGAACACGTCGCGCCCGTGAAACGTGGCGCTCAGTTTGGGCAGACGGCACTCGGGGTTGGTGATGGCAACCGCCTGCCATTCCCCTGCCTGGGCGAACGCGTAGCTCAGGATGCCGTTGTCGGGGCCCACAAAAAAGTGCTCGTCGCAGCGGGCGGCCAACGGCCGGCGGCTGCCTCCCACCCCCGGGTCCACCACGGCCACGTGCACGGTCCCCGCCGGGAAATAGGGACATGCGGAGCCGAGAACGAACGCGCCCTCATCCACCGCGTGGGGAGCCAGGTCATGCGTGATATCCACGATCGCCGCCTCGGGGCATATCCCGAGGATGACGCCCTTCATGACCCCGACGAAATGGTCGCGCAAACCGAAATCCGTGAGCAGGGTGATGATGGGCCGCTTCATGCTCGGTCCCCGCTGTGACGCTGTTTTCCAGTCTGCCGTGCGTTGACCTGCCCCCGGTTGTCGCCAGCCGCTGCGACTATGCGCAGATTTCCAGGGTGTGACCTTTTTTTGGTACCGGCCATACGCGGATAACGCCTCTCTTAGTAGGGGGTGAGGGCTTGCCCGCCGGCTGTGTGGAGGGTGAACCGCGGCGGCGGCAACCCTCTCCTTGATCCCGCCTGTGGCGGGCAAGCCTCTCCCTGGCAGGGAGAGGAATCCTCATCCCAAAGGTTCGAGGTCACACCGGATTTCTACGCCAAGCTTGCTCAATCTGCGGAATCCGTGCGATCTGCGGATAAGCCCGGTCCCGAATCCGCGTCTATCGGCGGCTGCTTCTGGGCGGCGCGATCAGAAGCGCCCCTCCCGCCAGCGCTTGCCCAGCGTCGCGCCGTGGGTGACGAGGGGATCGTGGGCGAGGTGATTCTTCTCCACCATGCGCGCGATGCACTGCTCCAGCTCTGCTTCCATCCCGTCGGCCTCGGTCGCGCGCTCATCTGCCACGTTTCGCAGCTCGTCAGGATCTGCGGCCAAATCGTAAAGCTCGCGCCGCGGCCGACCGTAAAGATCCGGCTCGCGCGCCACGATCAGCTTGCGCTCGTCGCGCAGCAGGCACCACTTGCACTGCCAGGTGCACTCCTCGGCGACCACCCGCTGCGCCGCCGCGCCGTCGCCCTCACTGCTGCCCGACAGCAGCGGCAGCATGCTCTTCCCCTCCATCGCCGCGGGCGCTCGCGCCCCGGCCGCCTCCAGCAGCGTCGGCGCGATGTTGACGGTCTCCAGCACTGCGTCGCACCGCGCCGCCGCCGCAATTCGCCCCGGCCAGCGGGCGATGAACGGCACCCGGAGGTTGGCATTGTAGAGGCCGTGGTGATCGAAGAAGATGCCGTGGCGGTACATCATCTCCCCGTGATCCGCGGTGACCACGACCAGCGTATCGTCCGCGACGCCGCTGCCCTCCAGCGCCGACAGCAGCGCTCCCACCGCCCCGTCGGTGTGGCGGATGCACGCGTCGTAAAGCGCGACCACGTACTCCGCGTCCCTGATCTCGCGACCGCCCCACAGCTTGTGCGACAGCGGGGCGAGCCAGCGTTCGGCCCACACATCGCCGAGCGGCGCCCCCCGCATCGGCTCCAAAGAACTGAAGCGCGGGTCGGTGGGGTCGCCGTCGTAGTAGCGATGCCGCAGCCGCGCGGGCGGTTTGTACGGCGTGTGCGTGTCCCAGTAATGCACCAGCAGGAAAAAGGGCTCCCGCGCATGCGCGCGCAGCCACGCGATGGCCCGGCGATTGAGCGCGTCGCACGTCACGCTCAGGCGCATCGGCGCGCGGTGGCTGGGGTCGATGTAGAACTCGTATCCGCGCGCGAACCACGGCCGCATGGAGTACATATTGTCAACCGCGCACGTGACCATGCCCGCGCGCTGCAAATCCTCGGTGAAAAAGGGGCGGTCCGGCGCCAGTTCCTCCGGGCCGCCGTGCGAGATCACGCCGTGAGTGAGCGGGTATTGCCCGGTGTAGATGGTGGCAAAGGACGGCTGGGTCGGGATGGCGGGCGTGAACATACGGGTGAGCACCACGCCCTGGCGCGCCAGCGCCTCCAGGTTGGGGCTGGTGTCGCGCGCGTAACCGTAGCATCCCAGGTGGTTGGCCCGCAGGCTGTCGAGGACGATCAGTACGATGTTCATGGGTTGAGAGTCGGGGGCGCACGGCGGCGAGAGCGGTCGGCGTCCTAGGCAGCGGTAGTTCTGCGGGCGGGTGGCCCTTCCTGCCGCGCCGGCGCGGTTTTCCTGCCGGCGTCGCGCCCATTCACAGCCGAGGCTTGTGGCTAGGTCCCTCTGGGATGGCGTTGCCCATCCCAACGGGATGGCAGAGCCATCCGAAGACCGCCACGGCGGCCCGTAGGGCTTAGCCGCCCGCCGGCCGTTAGGCGGGGCAGCTGTGCCACATCCGGGTGCGCGGCATACCAACGAGAACCGGTTGCACCCGCCAACCCTCTCGCCGCCCGCACGAGGTCCGTCGAAAAGGCTTGACCGGGGCCGCGGCCTGCCGCTATAATCGCGCGACAATCATCCCCCGTGGAGGACCCGCCATGGCCCAGGTTGTCGGTATCATTCCCGCGCGCTATGCCTCCATCCGCTTCCCGGGCAAGGCGCTGGCGAACCTGCTGGGCAAGCCCATGGTGCAGCACGTCTATGAGCGCGCGAGCAAGGCGCGCACGCTGGAACGACTGGTGGTGGCCACCGATGACGATCGCATATTCCAGGCCGTCGCCGCTTTCGGCGGCCATGCGGTCATGACCAGCGTGGATCATCCGACCGGCACCGACCGCCTGGCCGAGGCCGCCGCCGACATGGACGCCGAGATCGTGGTCAACATCCAGGGCGACGAGCCGCTCATCGAACCAGCAGTGATAGACGCCGCGGTGCGCCCGCTGGTCGCGGACCCGTCGATTCCGATGGGCACGCTGATGGTGCGCATCACCGACCCCGCGGATCTGCACGACCCCAACGTGGTCAAAGTGGTGGTGGATCAGCAGGGGTTCGCGCTCTATTTCTCGCGCGCGCTCATACCCTATGCGCGCGAGCGGGACAGCTCCAAGGTCGTCTATTACTACCACCCGGGGCTGTACGTGTACCGCAAGGAGTTCCTCCTCACCTACGCCTCTTTGCCGCCCACGCCGCTGGAGCAGACGGAGAAGCTGGAGCAGCTGCGCGCGCTGGAGCACGGCTACCGCATCAAGGTGGTGGAGACGCACCATCGGCCGGTGGGCGTGGACACCCCGCAGGACCTCGAGCGCGTGAAGCGGCTCATGCAGCGCGGCGGGTGAGTGATCCGGGCGGCTCGGGAGAGCCGCCCTTACCGGGTCGGCTTTCATCCCCACACTTCGCGGTCACACCCGGCAGTCAGGTGAGGAGCTCCGCCGGCAGGTGGCAGGTGCGATTCTGGAAGACCAGCTTGGCGCGGCCGGGCAACACCTCGAGCCGGCTGATGCAGCAGTTGTGCTGGCTGAAGCGCGTGTAGCCGCACGGCGGCGCGCCCAGGAACCGGCTCATCAGGATGGCGCCGAAGCCGCCGTGGCTGACGATCGCGACGCGCTCGTCGGTCGCCTCGAATTGCGCGCGAAGGGCCCGCTCCACGCGCGACGCGCGCAGATATGCCGCCTCTTCATCCTCGGGCAATTGGGCCGGCCACCATTGCTCGGGCATATCGGGCGGCACGATCGCCTCCGGCCAGCGGCGGGCGACCTCGCTGCGTGTCGTGACGTTGCAGCCCGTGCCCCACTTTTCGGCGATGTCGGCCCACACTTCGATGCGCAGCCCCAGGCGCGCGGCGATCTCGGAGGCGGTCTCGAGCGCGCGGGTCAGCGGGCTGGCATAAAGCGCCTCGATGCCTTCGCCCTCCACGGCCCCCGCGACCAGGTGGGCCTGCGCCCATCCGCGCTCGGTGAGCGCCGGGTCGTCGGAGTGGTCGCTGCCCGCATTACCCCCCGATTCGCCATGCCGAATCAAGTACAGATGCATTGGACAATTGCCTTTTCATCTTGAGCGAAGCGACCCGTGCTTCGTCCCGACCGGTCGGGGCGAAGCAGAGCAGCAAGGATCCCCCACCAAGGTTGCAGGTACGTAGGGGATTCTTCGCCTGCGGCTCCTAAGAAACTTCTCCCGTTTTGAGTTCGACGAGGGCAAGGCGGTGCTGTCATTCCGAACGAGCGTAGCGCAGTGAGAGCCTGCCCTGAGCTTGTCGAAGGGAATCCCCTACCAGGGATGTACAAAGGCATCGACTGCGTCCTCCAACAACCCCGATAGGGGATCCCTTCGCGGAGTTTATCCTGAGCCGAACGAGACTCTTCGCTTTGCTCAGAGTGACAGGAGGCGAAGGGCTCAGGATGACAACGCCGGCAATTCCCCCGGAGAGGGATTCCTCGCTTCCAGCCCCGGCAAGACGATGTCCGCCACCAAGAGGCGTTTCTTTATGAAATGCCCCCGCCCCGCGGGGAGAGATGCTCAGAATGACATCGCGTAGCCTTGATCGAACAGCATTGGGCCTCGCCCAGCCGCCCACGGGGACAGGACTCCATGCCTACCCGATATGCTCCCAGGGAAGTGGCTCGTCAGCCGCGCGGGGGCGGGATGCGAAGTAGTCGGGATCGAGCTTTTCCGCCGCGAACGCCTGGCGCCACGCAGCGAGCGCCCCACCGCCTTCGCACGCGCGTGCGATGACCGCGCCGAGGCGGCGGTCGCCGCGCGCCAGCGCCGCCTGGATGAAGGCCCAGTTGGGGCTCTCGGCGGACATGGAGACTCCGGGCTCGGTATGCAGCGCGGAGCGGATGGCCTTGAGTTGCGCGCTGACGCAGCGGGCGGGGGGCATCGCCTCGCGCTCGAAGGCGGTGTGGGGCTTGGGGACGAAGGCGCTGATGCTGGCGGTGACCTCGGGCATGTTGGCGTCGCGCTTGAGGCGGTGGACGAAGCGGGGGATGGCCTCGAGGTCGGCCGCGGTCTCTCCGGGCAGGCCGAGCATGAAATACAGGCGCAGGCGGCGGATGCCGTTGGCGGCGGCCAGGCGCGCGGCGGCGAGGTACTGCTCCTCGGAGATGGACTTGCGCAGGCGCCGGCGCAGCCTGTCGGTGCCGGCCTCGGGGGCGAAGGTGATGGAGCGGGCGCCGCTTTCGCCGAGCGCCTCCACGATGGCGGTGCCGGCGCCATCGGCGCGAATGGAGGACAGGGAGATGCGGGCCTTCATCTCCCGCAGCCCGCGCGCCAGACGGTCGAGCTGTGGATGGTCGGAGACCGCGGCTGCGACGAGGCCGATGGTGCGCCGGTGCTCCAGGCCCTGCGCCGCCGCTTCCAGTATGTGCTTGACGGAGCGGTGCCGGTAGGGGCGATAGCAGGGCGAGGTGACGCAGAACTTGCAGGCGTGGGCGCAGCCCCGGCTGATCTCGATCAGGAACATGTTGCCGAACTCGGTGTCGGGGGTCAGCACGCGGCTGCGAGTCGGCCAGCGGTCGAGGTTGTCCGCCCGAAGGCGTCGGATCTTGCGCGGGGCGCCCTTGTCCGGCGCCAGCCGCAGGAACGCGCCCTGCTGCGAGTACTGGGCCTCGTAGGACGACGGAACGTACACGCCGCGAATGGCCTGCAGGCACCGCAGCGCATCGCGGCGATCCTGCGCTTCGACCAGGGTGGTCACCAGCTGGTTGAGGACCGGCTCGACTTCGCCGACGACGCAGGCGTCCATCACGTCGGCCACCGGCTCGGGATTGAAGCCGATGCACGCGCCGCCGGCGATGACGAGCGGGTGGTCGTCGCCGCGGTCGCGGGCGAACAGCGGCACGCGCGCCCGCCGCAGGGCGTCCACCGCGTTGACGTAATCGAGCTCGAAGGAGAGGCTGAAGGCGATGACATCGAAGCGGTCGAGGGGTGTCTGCGACTCGATGGTCACCAGGGGCGAGCTGCCGCCGGCGGCGTCGTGACCGGGGTCGGGCATGAAGGCGCGCTCGCAGGCGACGTCGTCGCGCGCGTTGAGGAGGTGGTAGAGGGCATGCACAGCGAGGCTCGACATGCCGACGTAATACGTGTTGGGGTACACGAGTGCAACGCGTATTGCGCCCCCGCGGGGCTTTATGATAGCGCCGGTCTCGCGGGCGAGGTGCCAGCGCGCGCGTTCGGCAAGAGGGTTGGCCATCGGGACGGGCCCGGCGCGTTCAGCCTTCGCAGCCGGAGCTGTTACGGCGAAGTAGGCTCGGCGCCGCCGGGTGAAGCAAGATTTGACGCGCAGGCCCACCGTCCCTGCCGCAGGAGGGGCGCGCGGGGCGTCATCCGCCCGGTGGCGCAGATCCCTAAGCCCCGACCGTGTCGGGGCCGGGATGGCGGCCCTGCGGGCTTAGCCATTTTCAATCTGCGAACCAGATGGCAGGATACAATCCTGCCCCACCAGCGGCGCCGCCGATGCCCACAGGAATAGGACCGCACTCGTGGAAAAGAGAGTGCTGATGAGAGCGACGCTGCTGATCGCCGTCACGGCGCTTGCGCTGTGCGCGGCTGCCAGAGGAGCTGAGATGCTGCCATCAGAGTCCCCGAGCGCGGACCTGCGCCTGACGCAGGTGCGCCATCTCGACCTGCCCTACACCTTCACGCGCTACGACTCCCAGGACGCGTGGCTGGCGCGCGCGGCGGAGCTGCGACGGCATATCCTGGTGAGCGCGGGGCTGTGGCCCATGCCCGACAAGACTCCGCTCAACGCCCAGGTGTTCGATCGCATCGAGCGCGACGGGTACACGATCGAGAAGGTCCATTTCGAGAGCGTGCCCGGCTTTTTCGTGACCGGCAATCTCTACCGACCCCGGGACGGACGCAACAAGCATCCGGGCATCCTCAACCCCCACGGCCATCACGCGCAGGGCCGCCTTGCCCACGACGACACCACGTCCGTTCCCGGCCGCTGCATCACCCTCGCGCGCCAGGGCTGTGTCGCGTTCTCCTGGGACATGGTCGGCTACAATGACAGCGACCAGATACCGCACAACGCCCTGCAGGGGCCGCGCGAGGAGCTGTGGGGTGTGAGCATGCTGGGGCTGCAGTTGTGGAACAGCATCCGCGCTGCGGATTTCCTGTGCTCGCTGCCGGACGTTGACGCGACGCGCATCGGCTGCACCGGCGAGTCCGGCGGCGGCACGCAGACGTTCATGCTCACGGCGGTGGATGACCGGGTGCAAGTGGCGGTGCCGGTGGTGATGGTTTCAGCGCACATGCAGGGCGGGTGCCTGTGCGAGAACGCGCCGGGCCTGCGCATCGACACCTATAACGTCGAGATTGCCGCCCTCGCCGCGCCGCGGCCGCTGCTGCTGGTGGCGGCGACCGGCGACTGGACGCGCGACAACCCGACTGTGGAGTGCCCCGACATCCGCGGCATCTATGCCCTCTTCGACGCCGAGGATCGGTTGGGCTGCGTGCAGTTCGACGCCGGCCACAACTACAACCGCGACAGCCGCGAAGCGATGTACGCGTGGATGGGGCGATGGCTGCTCGGCGTGGACGACGAACGGCGCCTGCGCGAGCAGCCGTTCGAGGTCGAAGACCCGGCGAACCTGCGGGTGTGGGCCGGGCGTGAGCGGCCCCAGGGGGCGCTCGATGCGGCGGGGCTGACCGAGTACCTGGTCGAGCGCAACCGGCGGCGCATCGCCGAGCGCATGCCGCGCGACCGCAAGAGCCTGCTTGCGTTCCGGCGCGAGATGGGCGTCGCGCTGCGCCACAGCCTGATGGCGCAAGAGCCGGCGCCGCGGGAGATCGCTGCCTGGCGCCAGGGCGGCAGGGACACACCGCGGTTTGCGATGGAGCGGCTGTTGCTGGGGCGGCGCGGCGTGGGCGACCGCATCCCGGCGGTCATGCTGACGCCGCATGACGCGCGGGCCAAGGGCCCTGCGACACTCGTGGTGCACGACGGCGGCCGGGCCGCGCTGATCGGCGAGCGCGAACGACCGGCCGGCGCGCTGGTCGCGGGTCTGCTGGAGAGAGGGCAGCGCGTCCTCGTCATCGACTGCTTCCTGACCGGCGAGGCGAGCGGCGAGCGCAAGCGCGACGTCAAGTACTTCACGACCTACAACCGCACCGACCTGGCCGAGCGCGTGCAGGACATCCTGACGGCCATCGCCTACCTGCGCGGGCGGGAGGATGTGACGCGTATCAACCTCGTCGGCGTCGGGGAGGCGGGTCTGTGGTGCCTGCTGGCGCGGGCGTTGACTCACACCAGCGCGGGGCTCGGCCGCGTCGCGGTGGATGCCGCGCGCTTCGATTCGGCCAGCGATGCGGAATTCGCGGCGCGGCTGTTCTGCCCGCACCTGCGCGCCGCCGGGGATTTCGTTACCGCCGCCGCTCTCACCGCGCCCGCGCCGCTGCTGATCCACAACACAGGCGCCAAGTTCGCGACCGACGGCATCAAACAGGTGTACACGGCCGGCCGCTCATCCGAGCGCCTGACGCTAAGTGATCGTCGGCTGGCCGCCGCGGACGTCGTGGCGTGGACAACCGCTCCTGGGCGCTAGACCCGGGCGGGGACTGTCCCTTGGGGCCACAGGCTTAAGCCTGTGCTCCATTTCGCCCGGAAGGGGACAGTCCCCGTTCGGGGACAGTCCCTCGCCGGCGGGCATGCGAATGTTGCCCTGAAACCGGGCGCGCGGTCTCCCTTCGGCTTCGCTCAGAGCTTGCCCTGAGCAACGTCGAAGGGGCAGGCTCCGACCGCGCGTAACACTTGCGACTTCGGCCGGCCACGCCCGGCGGAGCAGGGGTCAGGCTTCCTCTCGCCTAAGCACCAGGCACCAACCACCGGAGGTGACTGCCATGAGCCGTCGCGTACTGGTTTCCCTCGTTCTTCTGTGCTTCGCTGCGCAGGCGCTGTCGGCCATGCCCGCGGGGCATCGGCGCAAGATCATCGCGTGGGGGCTGCCGACCCCGGATGATGTCCGCGAGCACATCGAGCAGGTGCGGCAGGCCCCGTTGGACGGCCTCATGCTGACGGTTGCGTATCGCGACGGCGACAACGTGAGGCGCATCAGCGACGCGGTCTTCTCCAACCGGCGGCTGGATTTCGAGAGCTTCCGGTCCGACATCGATACGCTGCGCGCTCTCGACTTCGGCCACCTCGCCGACAACTTCCTGGTGGTGAACGTCACCCCCGGTGACATCGACTGGTTCGGTGACTGCTCGGCGCTGATGCACAACGCCGGCGTCGCCGCGCGTGTTGCACGCGAGGCGGGGCTGAAGGGGCTGGTCCTCGACTGCGAGCCCTACGGCTTTCGACTGTGGGATTACCGCCAGGTCGCGCACCCCGAACGCAGCTTCGAGGACTACCGTCGCCAGATCCGCCTGCGCGGCGAGGAGTTCGCGCGCGCGGTGTGGGGCGAGTTCCCCGACCAGGTCTTCTTCCTGCTGTTCGGATACTACGTCGGCGATCTGAGTCACCCCGAGGACCACCACTACGGCCTGCTGCCGCCGTTCCTGGACGGCCTGTTCGCGGCCTCGCCCGACGACGCGAAGATCGTTGACGGCTGGGAGATGTCCTACACCGCCACGGGGCGAGACGACTTCTTGCGCGCCTACTGGTGGATACACTGCGGGGCTTTGCCTCTGTGCGCGGCGCCGGAGCAGTACCGGCGCAAGGTGTCGGCGGGATTCGGGATCTGGCCGGATCCCAACGAGGTGAAGGACGCGCCCTTCGCATGGGACGCCGAGGACTTCTCGCGCAACTACCGCACCCCCGAGGGGTTCAGGCGCGCCCTGATCGCCGCCCTCGACACCGCCGACGAATACGTGTGGCTGTACTCCGGCCGCATCAACTGGTGGACCGGCGAGAACCTGCCGCCCGCCTATCGCCGCGCGCTGGCGGAGGCGCGGCAAACGCTCCTCGGGTTCAGCAGCGTTCAGCTCGAGCAGTGGGCGCGCTGGCCGCTGAGCGAGGATTTCGCGCGCAGCCATCGGCTGGTCGTCGCATTGCCGCGGGAGTGGAAGTTTCGCCTGGATCCGTACGACCGCCACGCCACCTGGTACGCGCCCGAGCTCGATGATTCCGGTTGGCTGACGGTGATGACCGACGGGCCGTGGTACCTGGCGCTGCCTTTCCCGGATGCCACGGGCACCGCCTGGGCGCGGGTGGCGTTCGACATCCCGGCGGAGTACGCCAGGCGCCCGCTTTACCTGTGGTTCGGCGCATTGGACGAGCAGGGCTTGATCTACGTCAATGGCAAGCTAGTCGGCGAGTGGAGAGAGGACTTCGACGACTCGTGGCAAACGCCGTTTGCGGTCGAGATCACCGAGGCGGCGCGGGCGGGGGAGCGCAACCTGCTCGCGGTGAAGGTGCGCGCCGAATCGTCGCTGGGCGGGATTTTCCGGCCGGTGTATCTCTATACCACCGGGCCCTGAGGACGGCATCGCCGCATCGAGCGCCGGCGCTCGCCCTATTCGATCGGGAAGATGACATGGCCGCGCACGCCCAGTCTGCCCCGCAGCCGCACGCCTATCCTCGCAGCGCTGCGCCCGTATTCCTTATGGCGCCTGACTCCCCCAGGGCGGACCAGCCTTCCCGCGGTCGGACATCGGCGGGGGCAGGTGCGCTCCTCGCCGGCAATTGTGCAACAGCCACCCCTGATCAGCGCGGCTGAACGTGTGGCGGGATTATGAGTCGGTCAGGGGAGGGCGTTGCGTCATTCGCAAGACCTGCGGCAGCGGCACGGAAAGATGTCATTCTTAGTTCCGCCGCGAGCGTGAGGTAGCGCAGATTTGAAATCTGCGCCACCAGCGAAGAATCTTGCGGTCGCCGACGCGCGTGATTCCGGCCCAGACGGGATTATGCAACAGCCTCAGGGGACCGACCCCTACGGGCCTGTCCGTTTGAACCAGAAACGGAGCCCCTGGGACCGCCCCACCGTGCCCTTGACGCAAAGAGCGTTGCGTGTTACCATTCTGAAAGACGTGACATCGCAGTCTGCGGCGCCGGGCATGGACCGGCGGTTCCGCCCATGCGTGGCGCGGGCCGCTGAAGCGGACACGGCAGCAAGGAGCGACCAGTGCGACAAGCCGGCACAAGACGCAACGGGGGTAGGGGCACAGCCCCTAAGCCTCGGGCCGGTGGCTCTGTCATCCCGTTGGGATGGCAACGCCATCCCAGAGGGAGGTGGCGGTCGCAGAGCGACTTAGCCACATGCTGTGCCCCTACGGTGGGCGTGCTCGCCGCGCTGTGGCTGGCGGCGGCGCCGGCATTTGCGTGCTACACCGGGCTGACATTGATCCCCACGGCCGAGACCGTGGGGGCGAACCGGTACGGGGTGGAACTGCAGTTCGACGGCGCCTTCCCCGCCCGCAGCTCGGACACGCGGATCGTCAACACCCAGTTCGGCTTCGGTGAGCGGCTGGAGGCGGGCGTCGACTATGACCTCAGCGAGGAGGCACCGACACGCGTCCTGCTCAACGCCAAGTACCTGCTCGCCACCGGCGGCGAGCGCGCACCGGCCCTGGCCGTGGGGATCTGTGACGTGTGCCGGCGCCTCAAAGCGACCCCCTACGCGGTGGCGACGCAGGAGCTGCGCGGCCTGCGCGGCCACCTGGGTATCGCCCGCATCGAGAGCGCGGGCCGTTGGTTTGCGGGCGCGGACGCCGCCGTGAGCGAGCGCGTGACGCTGATGGCCGACTACACCAGCGGCGACGAGAACTGGTGGTCGCTTGGGGCCAACTACCAGTTCGACCACACCCTGGGCGTGCTGGCGGGCGTGCAGTTCCCAAGCAACGGGGACGACGCCCCCATGTTCACGGTGCACGCGGTCTTCAGCGGCCCATACCGCGAAGCCCGATAGGAGGCGAGGACATTGCATATCCCGGATGGTTATCTCGGCCCGCAGACGTACGCCGCGGCGTACGGCATCATGGCGCCGCTGTGGGCGGCGGCGTCGCGCATCGTGAGCGCAACCCTGCGCAGCCGGCAGGTGCCGTTGCTCGCCCTGGGCGCCGCGTTCAGCTTCGTGATCATGATGTTCAACGTGCCCATCCCGGGCGGCACCACCGGGCACGCGGTGGGGGCGGTGCTGGTGGCGGTGCTGCTGGGGCCGTGGGCGGCGGTGATCGCGGTATCGGTCGCGCTCATCGTGCAGGCGCTGCTGTTCGGCGACGGAGGCATTACCGCCATCGGCGCCAACTGCCTCAACATGGCGCTGATCATGCCGTTCGTGGGCTACGGGGTCTATCGCCTGGTGGCGGGCCGGTCCGACGTCAGGTCCCCGCGGCGCTGGATCGGGGCGGCGCTCGGCGGCTACGTCGGGCTCAACGCGGCGGCGCTGGCGACCGCGGTCGAGTTCGGCATTCAGCCGCTCATCGCACACAATGCAGCGGGACAGCCGCTGTACGCGCCCTATCCGCTCAGCGTCGCGGTGCCGGTGATGGCGGCGGAGCACTTGCTGCTGTTCGGCTTCGTCGAAGCCGCGGTCACCGGCATGGTGGTGGCATACCTGCAGCGCAGCGATCCCTCGTTGCTGCCCACGTCGTCAAGAGACATCGCGGCAGCCCAAAGACATGGAGCGGCTAGGCCTCCGGCCGCCGTGGCGGTCGCTTGCGACCTAGCCACACAGCCGCCCGCGGCTGTGTCCGGGCGGTGCGCGCCAGAGCCGGAAACGGAGGCGCGCCGATGACCACCACGACCAAGCTGTGGATCGCGCTGGCCATCCTCGTCGCGCTGACGCCGCTGGGCCTGGTCCTACCTGGAGTCTTCGGCGCCGAGACGGCATGGGGTGAATGGAGCACCGAGGAGGTGCACAAGCTCGTCGGCTTCGTCCCCTCCAAGATGGCCCACTTGTCTCAATTGTGGAAGGCGCCGCTGCCGGACTATGCCCTGCAGGGCCAGGAGAATGCGCGCTTGCCGGCGCTCAGCGGGTCCTACATCCTGTCGGCGGTGGTGGGCGTGGCGGTAGTTGCCTTGGTGATGATTCTGCTCGGACGG
>Ga0315294_10000701_pt1 | contig 36230 bp, 35 predicted proteins | sample YL17G13_40_MG_FD_203626 | JGI IMG/M metagenome (GOLD analysis project Ga0315294, IMG submission 203626) | Sediment microbial communities from Yellowstone Lake, YNP, Wyoming, USA - YL17G13_40 | ecosystem: Environmental > Aquatic > Freshwater > Lake > Sediment | place: USA: Wyoming | collected...
AGGGGTCCTGGTAGCGCGGGTCGAGCTCGTTGATGATGGCGAAGATGTGGTCGAGGTGGTCGAAGCGGTCGTCGATCGTCGGCGTGCTGTAGTACTGGATGGCCCAGAGGTAGATCGCGTCGGCGGCTAGGGTCCGGTAGCCGAACGTCGCGTACTTCAGGAATTTCCCGGACGGGATATAGATGATGGACGACCCGGGGAGCTTTTCGCGGGCGACCTTGTCGGTCCTGACCTTGAGCGCCGCGAAAGCGGCCGCAGCCGCCAAGAGGAAGGCGACGAGAAGGAGCGTCGCCGTGCCCTTTTTCGCGGACGATGTCTTGGCCATATCTGATTCCGCCGCCGGCCCGCCCGGTCAGATGAAATCCCGGCGCCTGAAGATGAGGACGGCCAGGCCCAGAATGAAAGCTGTGTAGCAAACGCCGTAGAGGAACGAGGAGAGGTAGATCCCCGGCGGGATGGGCAGCCCGTGGACGACCTCCGTTCTGAAGTTGAAATTCTCGAGGTCCGGAAGGACGGTGTACAGGGCCCGGACCAGGGTCCTCCCGGCGCCGGGCGTCATCTTCTTGAGGATAAGCTCCAGGCCCCAGGAAAGATGCCCGATGAGATAGAAGGCCAGGGCGAAGAGCGAACTCAGGATGGGCGTCGAGAACGAGGAAAAGAGAATGGCCACGGCGGTGACGAGGACGAGCTCCAGGAAGATATAGCCGACGGCGACGAGGAGCGTCCCTTCGACCTTGAGGGTGTGGGCGTAGACGATGGCCAGGAAGATCAGGGACATGAACAGGGTCATGACGAAGAGCGTCAGGACGAGGCCGAGGAACTTGCCCAGGATGAACTCGGCCCGGTGGAGGGGCTTGGAGAGCAGGGTGAAGATCGTCTTCTTGTCGATCTCCTTGTAGACGAGCCCGGTCCCGATGAGGATGGCCATGAGGACGCCGAAGAGGGAGATCGAGGCGAGCCCGACGTCCTTGATGATCTTGACCCGGTCGCCGACCGTCAGGATGGCCAGGACCCGGGCGCCGCCGATGCCGAGCGCCGCGAAGAAAAAGAGGAGGTAGAGGATGCGGTCGCGCTTGGCCTCCTTGAACGTGATCCCGGCGATGGCCCCGATCTTCATGTCCGCGTCACCGTTTCGATGAAGATGTCCTCGAGCGTCTCGGTCCTCGGGCTGAGGGAGACGAGCCGGCCCTTCTGGCCGTGGACGAGGGCGAGGACCTCGTCGACCTTGGATTCATCGTAAACCTTGAGGAGGACCCTGTCGCCCCGGGTGGACATGCTCTCGCCGAGGCCCCGGAAGGCCTCCGGGGAGAGCCCGGAGACCGTCATCTCGGTGAACAGGACCCGCTCCGAGACGAGGTCCCGCAGGACGCCCTCCTTGACGATGCGGCCGCCGACGATGATGGCCACCCGGTCGCAGATCATCTCGATGTCCTGGAGGATGTGCGATGTGAAAAAGACGGTCTTGCCCTCTTCCTTGAAGCGAACGATGATGTCCCGGATCTCCTTGCGGCCGATGGGGTCCATGCCGCCGAGGGGTTCGTCGAGGATGACGAGTTTGGGATCGTTGACGAGGGCTTGGGCCAGTCCGGCCCGCTGGAGCATGCCCCGGGAGAACTTCCGGAGGGGAAGCCCGGCCGCCTGCTCGAGGCCGACCAGTTTGAGGAGCCGGGCGATGCGCTCCTTCTTCTCCACGCGGTCGAGGCCGAACAGGTCCGCGGTGAAGGCGAGGAACTCCGTGGCCGTGAGATAGTCGTAGAAATAGGGGTTTTCCGGCAGAAAGCCGAGCGGCTGACGGGAGCGCGGCGAGAGGTGGGACCGGCCGAAGATCTCGATCGTGCCGGCGTCCGGGTGGATGAGGTCGAGCAGGCACTTGATGGTCGTCGTCTTGCCGGCGCCGTTCGGTCCCAGATAGCCGAAGATCTCGCCCTCGCGGACCGAGAAGGTGATGCCCTTGAGGATCTGCCGCGTTTTGGGGATGAAGCCGAGCCGGAATTTCTTCTGGAGGTTGTCGATCCGGATCGCGTCGGCCATCACTCCTTATTGTATCGATGTGCTCCACAAAGTCAACCGTGTTCCGTCCTCAAACGATGCCCTTGATCCGTCTCGCGTTCTCCAGGAGCTTGTCCTGGGTGAAGACGTGCTCCCGGGTCAGGGCCAGATGGAGCTTGAGCTGGGCCTGGATCTCCTCGGCGAGTCCCATCGCGAGCGCCGCCTCGTATTTGGCTACGAGGCCCTGCTCGGAGGGCAGGAGCGTTTCGAGGGCCGTGAGGCGGCCGGTCCCGGGATAGTCGGCCGGCATGGGCCGCGGGCTCCGCTCGACGCCGGCGGCGTCGGCCGACGCGTTCTCGATGGCCACGACGTCGCCCATCTTGACGAGGATGCCGGAGAGCTTGTCCCAGTGGCGCATGTGGTTGACCGAGTTCTTGAAGAGCCGCTGGCTGAGGTCCTGGTGCTCGCCGAACATCATGACATACCTCAGATAACGGTGCGTCAGCTCGTTCTCCGTCCGGCAGATCTCGTGAAGAAGCCTGAGGTCTTCGCGGCGGGCCCGGTCGGGGTGGGGCGGAAAACACAGGGCCCCGGCCTCGCCCGCGGTTTCGATCGCCTCGATCATGGCCCCGAACTGGCTGATGTGGCGGACCTCGTCGTAGGAGATGTTCCAGATCATGTTCTCGACCTTGGGGAAGGCCCCCGGCTCGACCTTGGCGGACTGGTAGAGGTCGGTGACCATCTCCTCGGTCATCTTGTCCCGCCTGAGGTTGTCGATGATCCGGGGGAAGCGCACAACCTCGTCGGTAGCGAAGCTCGGGGAGGCGCCCATCTGGGCGAGGACGAGGCCGAGCTGAAGCGCGTGGTACATCTCGTCGATGCCGATCTGGATCGTCTGGGCCCGGGCGTCGGTCCGCTGTTTCAGAACGGGGTCGTCGTAGAAGAACTTGCCTTTGGGCATGGAATAGGCGTGGACGACATACTCGAAGCTCACGGCCCACTCGTGCTGAAGGGCCGCGGAAAGGAGCCGGACGACGTCGTCGTGGTTTCTGATACTTTTGATCTTGTCCATGGGCTCTCCTCGCGCTTTTTAGGAAGGCCCATTATAGCCGCAGCACCCAAAAAAGGGAAGAAGTGGGGCTAGCCTCCGGGGGTGAGAAAAGGGCCGTTTTCTCACCCCCGGAATCACCGTCCGCGGTGATTGACCCCCCGGGGGGCGCATGAGATTCTGACCTCGGTCGCAGCCTTTAGGTCGCGACAGCCTCGAAAGAGGCGGTGCCAAGGTTGTGAAAAGGGAGAGGGAGGAGGATCCTTCTCCCCCGTTTTTTTTACCCCCCTTTTTTACCTCTACTCGGTTCAGATATTTCCCAGAATTAATGAGTTGGGGGCATCTATTGGGCGCGGGAGTCGATTCCGGTATAATCGGGGGAGATTTTTCCGAGGAGGTCGACGATGTCCGATTTCGGCGGAGCCGTTAAGCCGCTTTCCGAGAATCCCGAATACCGAATGGCCATCCTGGGCGTGCCGTTCGACGAAAAATCGAGCTATCTCCGGGGGGCCGCCGGAGGCCCGGCCGCGGTCCGGGCCGTCTCCACGGGCAAGTGCTACTGCGGCTACACCGAGCTCGGGGTCAACCTCGAAGAAGATACGGTCCTGGTCGACCTCGGCGACGTCGATACGTCCGGCGACCCGGACAAGACCTTCGCCCTGACCGAGAAGGCCGTGGCCCGCATCCTCGAGCAAGGCGCCGTTCCCATCGTTCTTGGGGGCGACCACTCCATCACCTATCCCGTCCTCAGGGCTTTCGCCCGGGTCCACAAGCCCCTCGACATCCTCCATTTCGACGCCCACCCGGACCTTTACGACGACCTCTACGGCGACCGCCTGTCCCACGCCTGCCCCTTCGCCCGGATCCTCGAGGACGGACTGGCCGCCGGCGTCGTCCAGGTGGGTGTCCGGGCCGTCACGGCCGCCCATCGGGCCAAGGCCCTCAAGCACGGCGTCCGGATGATCGAGATGAAGGAGATCGAAGGCCCGCTCCATCTCCGGTTCGTCAACCCCGTCTACATATCCTTCGACATGGATGTCCTCGACCCGGCCTTCGCCCCGGGCGTCTCTCATCACGAACCAGGGGGCCTCGCGACCCGTCAGGCCATCCAGGTCATCCAGGACCTCAAGGGCAAGATCGTGGGGCTGGACATCGTCGAACTGAACCCGACGCGCGACCCCTCGGGCATCACGGCCGCCGCCGCTTTCAAGATCATCAAGGAGACCGCCGGAAGGATCGTCAGGCCGTCCTGAAGGAGGGAACACATGAAGCGCTTTTTGACGATCATCGCTTTGGCCGCGCTCACCGCCGGCTGCGCCCGGGCCCAGAAAGGGCCGGCCTTCGACGACTGGTTCGTCGACAAGACCATGCGGGTCGACTTCTTCCACGCCGGCAACTCCGCCGAGGAGACGGTTGCCCTGGACCAGGTCTTCGACCAGGGCATCTGGGCGGGCAGCCGAACCCATCTCGTCGATCCGTTCAACCTCGGCCGCTACCTGGTCAAGGTCTATGACGCCGCGAGCGGCACGCTCATCTTCAGCAAGGGGTTCGACAGCTATTTCGGGGAGTACAAGACTTCGGACCCGGCCCTCCAGGGTGTCCGTCGGACCTACCACGAGTCCGCTCTCCTGCCGTATCCGCGGAAGCCGGTCCGCTTCACGGTCGAAGCGAAAGACAGGCAGAACGCCTCTAAGGCCCTGTTCAGCCAGGTGGTCGACCCGGCGGCCACGACGGTCATCCGGGAACGGCTCGTCCCCGGGGTCGCGGTCTTCGAGGTCTTCAAGTCCGGCGAGCCCCGGAACAAGGTCGATGTGGCCATCGTCGCCGAGGGCTACACGGCGGACGAAGAGGGGAAGCTCAAGGCCGACCTCGACCGCTTCGCCGCCGTCTTTTTCAAGCTCGAGCCGTACAAATCCCACCGGGACAAGTTCAACCTTTATGGGGTGTTCAAGCCCTCGCCCGAGAGCGGTTGCGACGAGCCGAGCCACGGCTCGTTCAAGGCGACGGCCCTCGGCGCGACCTTCGACTCACTTGGCTCGGAGCGCTACCTCCTGACCGAGGACAACAAGAGCCTGAGGGACATCGCCGCCCACGTCCCCTACGACGCGCTTTACATCATGGTCAACCACAAGAGGTACGGCGGCGGCGGGATCTACAACCTTTACTGCACGTTCACGACCGACAACCAGTGGTACGAATATCTCTTCCTCCACGAATTCGGTCATTCCTTCGCCGGCCTGGCCGACGAGTACTACACCTCCGAGGTCGCCTACAACGAGTTCTATCCCCGCGGCGTCGAGCCGGCCGAGCCGAACATCACCGCCCTCCTCGAACCGGGCCGGCTGAAGTGGAAGAACCTGACGAGCCCCGGGGTCGAGATCCCGACGCGCTGGGAAAAGGCGGACTTCGACGCGATGGACAACGCCTACCAGAAGATCCGGGGAGAGATCAACGCGAAGATCGCCAAGCTGAAAAGGGAAGGGGCCGCCGCGGCTGAGGTCGCCCGCGTCGAAGAGGAGTCCGAGCGCCTGTCGCGCGAGCACGCGGACAAGGTCGACGCTTTCCTCCGGGCGAGCAAGTATTGGGGCAAGGTCGGTGCGTTCGAAGGCGCCGGGTACGCGGCCCAGGGCCTCTTCCGTCCCCAGCTCGACTGCCTGATGTTCACCAAGGGGACCAAACCCTTCTGCAAGGTCTGCGAGGCGGCCGTCGTCCGGACGATCCTCTATTACACCGACTGAACGGCTGCGCGGGTTAGGCCAAGGCCCCCTTCGGTTTTAAGTGCGGGCTGTTGTCAGCAAAAGGGGGGTTGATGATGGGAACCAAAAAGGTGGGGGCTCTCGCCAGCCCGCACACGAGAGCCAATGTCATTATAGCACGCCGCGGCGCGTTGTAAAGCTTTTATTTCGTTTTTCGGCATTTATTTTTATACCGGGCCCATCCTATCGATACGTTCGACAGCACCAACCCCGTTTTTTTGAAACGGGGTTGGTGCCGCTCCGTATCAACCCTGAGCATACCCCGGGCTTCAGACCGGGGAGGCGAATGGGTTGATTTTCAAGCCGTTTCGCCCCACAATGGGAAGGACATCCGGACTCGGGAGGGACCATGGATCAGAAAACGGATCCGAAAAAAGTCGAGATCAAGGTCGACGAGGCGGTCGCGCTCGGCCAGTACGCCAACCTTGCCGCCATCCGGCATTCTCGGGAGGAGTTCCTTTTCGACTTCGCCTTCCTTTTCCCCGACGGGCCTTTCGGCAAGCTCGTGGCGCGGATCATCGTCAGCCCCGCCCACGCCAAGCGCTTCCTCGAAGCCCTGCAGGCGAACATCAAGCGCTACGAGGACGCCTACGGGACGATCATCCCGGCGGACCTGCCGCCCACGGTCGACTTCATCCAGTGACGCCGGCGTGGGCAGTTTCCCCGAGTCCGGTCTTGACATGGGGCGGTTTTTTTTATATTAATTGAACCAGATCGATATACTGAGATCCAAACACGTGCCAGTAATTTCATTCGGAGGTAATAGACATGGCGTATGAATTCAAGAACTCGAGAGGGGTCAGCTACTTCCTGCACTCCAAGGATGTCCTGCTGAAGGGCGGCCGCAAGCAGACGATCTATTTCTTCGCGCGCGACATCCGGCCGGGCGCGCTCGATGCGGTCCCCGAGGCCTACGTTGCCCAGGAGACGACGAAGACCGGGATGCCCATCCTGAAGAAGAAGTAAGGTCCCTTTTTCCGGACGAGAACGCCGGGGACCCCGGTTCCCGGCGTGGACGGGGGACCAAATTTTCTGCCTTCCCCGAAGGTGGTTCCCCCCTATTTTCATCCGAGCATGGTGAGGCCATGAAATCCCTTGCCCTAAAAACCCTGACCGGATGTCTGTGCCTTGCGCTGGCCTCGTCGGCCTGCGCCAAAAAATCCTCCGATGCCGCCGGCCCCCGGGAGGGCCGAACCCTCCAGATCGCCGTTATCCCCAAGGGCACGACCCACGAATTCTGGAAGAGCATCCACGCCGGCGCTGTCGAGGCGGCCCGGGAGCTCGGCGTCGAAGTCATCTGGAAGGGGCCGCAGAAAGAGGACGACCGGGCCCAGCAGATCACCGTGGTCGAGGATTTCATCAGCCGCGGCGTCGACGGCATCGTCCTGGCGCCGCTCGACGACCGGGCGCTCATGCGGCCCGTGCAGGACGCCGTCAGGGAGAGGATCCCGGTCGTCATCATCGACTCCGGCCTCCAGGGAAGCGACTACACGAGCTACGTCGCCACGGACAATTACAAGGGCGGCGTCCTGGCCGCCCGCCGGCTCGGCCAGCTCCTCGGCGGCAGGGGCCGGATCTTCCTCATCCGTTACCAGGAAGGCTCGGCCAGCACGGTCCAGCGCGAGGCCGGGTTCTACGATACCGTCAAGAAGGAATTCCCGGACCTCGTCCTGCTCGTCCAGGACCAGTACGCGGGGGCGACGACCGAAACCGCGTACCAGCTCGCCGAGAACCTGATCAGCCGTTTCCCCGACGTGCAGGGCGTGTTCGCGCCCAACGAATCGAGCACGTTCGGCACGCTCCGGGCCCTCCAGGAGTCCCGTCTCGCGGGCAAGGTCGTTTTCGTCGGCTTCGACAGCTCCCCCAAGCTCGTCCAGGGCCTCCGGGACGGCCACGTCCAGGGCCTCGTCATCCAGAACCCGCGCAAGATGGGCTATCTGGGGGTCAAGACCATGGTCGCCCTGCTCCGGGGCGAACCCGTCGAGAAGGTCATCGACACCGGCGTGGTCCTGGCCACGGCGGACAACATGGACGACCCGGACATCAAGTCCCTCCTTTCGCCCGACCTCTCCAAGATCATCGACTGATGAGCCCGGAACCCGCCGCGCCCCCGGTCCTCCGCATGGACGGGGTGAGCAAGAGCTTCGGCGCGACGCGGGCCCTCGACGGCGTGAGCTTCGAACTCGCCCTGGGCGAAGTCCACGCGCTGATCGGGGAGAACGGCGCCGGCAAGAGCACGATGATGAAGGTCCTCAGCGGCGCCATCCCGCCCGACGCGGGGTGGATGGAGATCGACGGCCGGCCCTACGCCCCGGCCGGCCCCGCCGACGGACTCCGGGGAGGGATCTCCATGATCTACCAGGAGCTCACCCTGGCCCCTCACCTCACCGTCGAGGAGAACATCATGCTCGGCCGCGAGGTCCACGCGGCGGGCTGGCTCGACAGGAAGGCCATGAAGCAGCGGGTGCGGGAGGCGCTGGAGCTCGTTCGCCATCCCGAGATCTCGCCCGACGTCCCGGTGAGGAAGCTGAGCGTGGGGGCCAAGCAGGTCGTGGAGATCGCCCGGGCCCTGCTCAACCGCGCCCGGATCGTCGTCATGGACGAACCGACGAGCTCTCTCTCTCAGGAAGACAGCCTGCGGCTCTTCGAGATCATCGGCAAGCTCAAAGGCCAGGGCGTAAGCGTCATCTACATCAGCCACTTCCTCGAGGAGGTCCAGAGGGTGGCCGACTCCTACACGGTCCTCCGGGACGGTCGCAACGTCGGTTCGGGGAGGATAGAGGACACCCGTCTCGAGGACCTCATCCAGCTCATGGTCGGGCAGAAGGTCACCCGGCTTTTCCCCAAGGTCGAGCATTCCATAGGGGAGGTCATCCTGTCCCTCGACGGGCTCAAGGGGGTGAGGATGACGTCGCCCGTCAGCCTGACCCTGTCGAGGGGGGAGATCCTGGGCATCGCCGGGCTCATCGGCTCCGGAAGGACGGAGATGCTGAGGACCCTGTTCGGGCTGGACGAGGCCGAAGGCGGCTCGGTCGTCGTCTCGGGTTTCGAGCTGGCCGGCGCAAAACCCTGGGCCCGCATCGGCCGCGGCCTCGGCCTGCTCAGCGAGGACAGGCAGGGGGAGGGGTTGGCCCTCGGCCGGTCCGTGGCCGACAACATGACGATGAGCGATTTCACCCCTTATCGCCGTCACGGCTTTCTCCGGCCCGGGCGCCAGCGCCGGGCCGTGGGCGAGTGGATCGGGAAAATGAAGATCAAGGCCAAGGGCCCCACCCAGAAGGTCGGCGACCTGTCGGGAGGTAACCAGCAGAAGGTCGCCCTGGCCAGGCTCCTCCATCAGAAGGCCGGGATCCTCCTCCTCGACGAGCCGACGCGCGGCATCGACGTCGTCAGCAAGGCCCAGATCTACGAGTGGATCGGCGAGCTCGCCCGGGAGGGGAAGGCCGTCCTGTTCGTCAGCTCCTACCTCCCCGAGCTCCTCGGGATATGCGACAAGATCGCCGTCTTCCACCGGGGCGGCCTGGTCGAATCGCGGCCCACCCCGGAGTGGGACGCGCCGGGCTTGATGGCCGTGGCCACCGTCGGTCGGGCCTGCCCGGATCATCCGATGAGCCAAAGGATCGCGGAATGAGCCGTCAACGTCCAGCCAAACTCCAACAGGCTCTCAATGTCCTCGGCCCGTTCATCGGGCTCGTCCTCGTCATCGCCCTCTTCGCCCTGATCCCCGAGGTCCAGGGCCGCTTCCTGAGGTTCGCCAACTTCAAAAGCGTCGCCACCCAATCCGTGATCGTGGCCCTGGGCGCCCTCGGCATGACCTTCATCATCGTCAGCGGCGGCATCGACCTTTCCGCAGCCTCCAATATCGCCCTGTCGAGCGTCATCGCGGCCTACGCCATCAACGCCGGCGCCGCTCCCCTCGTCGCCGTCGTCCTCGGCGTCCTCACGGGCGGCCTGGTCGGCCTGGCCAACGGGGCCCTGGTCACGCGGCTCCGGCTCATTCCGTTCATCGTCACCTTGGGCATGATGGGCATCGCCCGGGGGGCGGCCAAGTGGATCGCTGGGAACCAGAAGATCGACGCGCCCATGACCTGGGCGAATGAGCTCATGGCCAGGAGTCCCCGGCCGTCCTGGCTCCTCCTGGCCCCGGGCGTTTGGATCGTCATTCTCTTAGCTGTGGCCATGGCCGTCGTCCTCAGGTACACGGTTTTCGGCCGGCATGTCTTCGCCGTCGGTTCGAACGAGTCCGCCGCCCGGCTCTGCGGCATCCGGACGAGTCGGGTCAAGATCCTGGTCTACTCCATCGCCGGCCTTTTCTGCGGCCTGAGCGGGGTCATGGAGTTCTCCCGGCTCACGGTCGGCGACCCCACGGTGGCCGTGGGGCTCGAGCTCGACATCATCGCCGCCGTCGTCATCGGCGGCGGCAGCCTGAACGGCGGAGAGGGAAGCATCTTGGGCACCATGGTCGGGGTCATGATCATGTCCTTCCTGCGCAACGGCTGCACGATGATGGGCTGGCCGAACTATATCCAGGAGATCATCATCGGGGCGATCATCGTCATCGCCGTCACCCTGGACCGGCTCCGGCACCGAGGAGAATAGAGAGGGACTGTCCCTCTTTATTCTCCTGCCTCAGCCCCCCGAGGACTGTCCCTCTTTTCCGTCCGGTCGCGCAAAGTTTTCCCGCCGGCCGTCGTCTAACATTACGAGATGACCCAAGGAGGCCGATCATGAAAAAGAAAACATTCCGCATCGCCGTCCGGGTGACGGCGGCCCTTTTCCTGGCCGCGATTGTGGCCCCGGCCTTCATAACGGCCCAGGAGGCCCAGGCGCCCCCGTCGGCCGGCAAGAAACCGCCCGTGAAGATGCAACCCCGCGAGGCGCTCGGCCTTTCCCCCGAGCAGGAGAAAGCGCTCGAGACGTTCCGGAAAGCCCGCATGGATGAAAACAAGGCGTTCCGCGATGAGATGCAGAAGTTGCGCGGCGAGATGCGTGAACTCGCCAAGGATCCCAAGGCCGGTGAAGCAAAGATCGACGGTCTCATCGACAAGACCGCCCAGCTCCGGGCCGAAAGGGCCAAAGCGGCTTTCAGGAACAGGGCCGAGGTGAAAAAGATATTCACTCCCGAGCAGCTCGAGAAAATGGCAGCCTTCCGGGCGCGGGCCATGGACCGGCCGGGGATGGCCGGCCGCGGCCGGATGGGGTTCGGCCGCATGGGCTTCCGCGGCCCGGGTATGGGCAGGTTCATGGGTCCGGGATTCGGCATGCGGCGGATGGGGCGTTTCGGCGCTTTCCCGCATCGGCCTTTTCCCGGCCGGCGCTGGCGCTGGTAAGGGAACGGTCTCTTTTTCTCCTATGGCTAACAAACTCTATTAAGATATTTCCTAGAAGTGCGGCTTCGAGCCGCTCAGCCGCACTTCTATCGGTCGCTTCAGGGGCTCCGCTCCCTGCCGCTCCCTGCTGGCCCCCTGAAGGACTGTCCCTTTTTTTTTGTCCCCTATCCGGGCTGTCCTCTTAATGGGACGGAGAAGTTCTTCTCCCCAAAGAGAGCCGGGATGGCACGATAGTTGCTTAAGACAGGGTTAGAAGGAGAAAGACGATGAGAAAACTCACAATACTCGCCATCGCGTTCATCGTTTCGATCCCGTTAGGCCTCATGGCCCAGGACGAAGGCTTCTACCCCTACAGCTATGCCCGCCTGAGCTATGTCAACGGCGCGGTCTTTGTCCAGAGGACGGCCGACCTGGGCTATGAAAAGGGCGAAGTGAACCTGGCCCTCGTCCAGGGCGACAAGATGGGGACCGAAGCCGGCCAGGCCGAGATCCACTTCGGCCGCCGCAACTACCTCCGCCTCGCCGACAACACCAAGGTGGAATTCGCTGTCCTTCCCCAGGAAGGGGACGAGCGCATCAAGCTCCATATCACCGAAGGAAGCGCCTACCTCAGGGTGAGCTATCTCGCCACTGACAAGGGCATCGAAGTCCATACCCCCGACGCATCGTTCTACGTTCTCGAAGAAGGGCTCTACCGGTTCGACGTGAAACTGGACCGTGAAACCGAGGTCTTTGTCCGCGAGGGCAGCCTGGAGGCGGCCGGCGAGGACGGCTCGGTCATGGTCCGGGAGAAGGAGACCCTGACGGCTGCCGACGGCCGCCTCTCCGGCGACCCGGAATATTCCTATACCCGCGGCGACAGCTTCGACGACTGGAACGGTTCCCGGGACGCCCAGCTCTCCGAGCGGAGCGAACGGCAGAACCTCCCCTCCGACCTCGAAGAATATGAAGAAGAGCTCGACCAGAACGGCCAATGGGTCTACGAGCGGCCCTACGGCAACGTCTGGGTGCCCAACGTCTCCTACGCCGACTGGCGGCCCTACCTCTACGGCCGCTGGGTCTGGTATCCCGTCATCGGCTGGAACTGGGTTTCCTCCGAGTCTTGGGGCTGGTCCGTCTACCACTACGGCCGCTGGCATTGGCGCTTCGGCCTCGGCTGGTACTGGATCCCCCAGAATCATTGGGGGCCGGCCTGGGTGCATTGGTGGTCGGACAACAGCTACATCGGCTGGTGCCCCCTCAGCTGGTACAACCGGCCCGTCGTCATCGTCGGCAATCACTTCTACGATAGACACTACGATCCCTATTTCCCCGCCCATAACCGGGCCCTGTCCGTCATCCGCCGCGACCATCTCCAGTCTCCCGACATCGCCCGGCGCCAGGTCGGGTCCGGCGAACGCGACCGTATCGACAGGGTGGCCCTCAAGGCCGATCAGCCCAGGATCCGGCCGGCCGTGGATAACGCGCGGCCCCAGGCCATCGAGGCCAGGCGGGCGCTGGCGGTCCGGTCCGGCAGCCGCAGCGCCGTGAAGTCTTTGCCACCGGCTAATTCCGTATCTTCCTCGCGTCTGCGGCAGGGCGCGGTTTCGCAGGGCGCCCGGACGAGAGACCGCGGCGCGTCCCCTTCCGACCCGAACCGGAACGCCGTTTCGCGGCCGGCCATCAAGGATCCCGAATCGGGCGGCCGGGCCATCAGGTCCTACCCGAGCCAAAGGATCTCCGGGAACCGCGACGAGAGCGGCGCTTCCGAGAACCGCCGGGCCGGCGTCGCCGCGCCGGTCCGCCGGAGCGGGTCCGAGGCCAAGGAAAACCCCTCCCGGGTCGCCCCTTCACAAAAGCAGGTTTCGGCCTCTCCCAAGTCCGACTCCAAGCAGGACCAGCAGAAAGCCAAGAAGAACGAAAGCGAATCCAAGGGCGCCGTCATCAAGAAAGGGGAGACCATCAAGAACTACCCGTCGAGCGCGCGGTCCGAGTCCGCAGCCCTGAGGCCGCGGACGACGGCTGCGGCGAGGGAGGCCCGGCAGGAATCCGGCCGGGCCTCCGCCGTTTATCCATCCCGGTCTAACCGGACGAATTCGTTAGGTTCTTCCAACTCGCGGACCTACGCCGGCTCGCCGAGCCGCTCTTCACAGTCCTCCGTCGGCCGGTCTCAGGCTCCCTCCCTTTCTTCAAGGCCGGCGGCCTCGCGGCCAGCTCCGCGTCTGAGCAGCCCGTCGACCTCGACCTCTCGCTCCTCCTCCGCCCGGACGAGCTCCCCGTCTTACTCCCGCCCCAGCTCCGTCCGATCCTCCTCGGCGTCGCCCTCGAGGAGCACCTACTCGTCCCCGTCCCGCGGCACCTCGCGCTCGCCGTCTTATTCTCAGCCCCGGAGCTCCTATTCCGCCCCCTCCCGTTCGGGCGGTTCTTCCGGCCGCAGTATCAGCGCACCGAGGTCGAGCGGTTCCTCTTCCGGACGCTCCTCGAGCGTGGCCAGGTCGGGCGGGTCTTCCTCAGGCCGCTCTTCTTCGTCAGCCCGATCAAGCTCCTCTTCCTCCCGGTCCTCGAGCTCTTCCTCCAAGTCCAGCGTCGTTAAAAGGAAGGGCTGAGCGAATCCGATTTGGCTTTGTTTTGTACATCCCCTCTCTTTTACGCCCTTTTTCTTTAATTACAGGGGCGAGGGGATCGTCGGAGGGAGCATAAAGCAGGGATTCGGCTCTTGCCAGCCAAGCATAATGGAGAATCACTGCAGCGGACGACGACGATCCCCGAGGCCCCATTTTTTTCTTTACTTTTGTAGGCCGCGGTGGTATAAACTTATTCTCGTTCGGGAATAGATTTCCCGGCGCGATAAGACCGCCAATCCGGCCTGCGGGGACGGGCGATCGTTCGACACATGGAGGTGCTTCCGATGAGTTCAGCGAAAAAAACCGGTATTTTCTTCTTGAGCCTGGCCGTGCTCGTCGCCCTGGGCGGCGCCGTGGCCTGTCAGAAGAAAGCGGCCGAAGGACAGGCCGCCGAGGTCCAGACGACGGTCAACGAGTTCGACGGAACGGTCCGGGCTGCTTTGGGCCGGTACATGTACCTTTCGACGGCCCAGGGGTTCGACATCGTCCTGCCCGGCCTCGACGCCGCTACGCTGGTCGGCAAGAACGTCAAGATCAAGGGCAACCTGCTGATCGAGCATCCCCCGATTTTCCTGGCCGACAGCGTCGAGCTCAAGGACGCTTCGGGCGCCGCCTCGAGCGTCTACACGCGGAGCCAGGAGTTCCAGGCCGATGATTTCATCGAGTTCAAAGCCCGGGAAGCCGTCCCGACCCTGGCCATCACCGGCGTCACCAAGCCCGAGGAATGGGAAGGCAAGGGCCAGGTCAAGATCTACGGGAAGCTCCAGAAGGGCGACGTGACCTATATCGTCCTCTCCGACGACAAGGGCAAGGAAATGGCCAAGATCATCGTCGACTCCTTCACCAACTACGCGAGCTACTACCTGGACAAACTGAGGCTCTTCGACAAGTTCTGGTTCTACCTGAACGTCAAAGACAGCGTCGACAAGAAGATCCGTCCGAAGACCAAGGAGATCTTCCACGCCGACGTCGTCGGCATCGGCCTTTTCTGAGATTCCCGCAGCGGATAACCAGGGGCGGCTCTTCGGGGCCGTCCCTTTTTTTTAGCCCAAAAGGGACGACAGTTTCCTGATCCCCGCCTCGATCGGGCTTTCGATCTCAACCCTCAGGACCCGTCGGCCCTTGTCCGCGAGGGCCATCACGTCTCCCCACCCCTGGGCCGCGAAAAGGTCTGCGAAAGCCGCGGCGGGCCGCTCGATACCCGGGACGGCGGGGATCGGGACTTCCGGCATATCGGCCTCGGCCAGCATCAGAAAGAGGCCCTTGTTCCCGTCCCCTTTGTGAAGCTGTCCGGTCGAGTGGAGGTAGCGGGGTCCGAACCCGACCGTGACGGGCAGGTTTCGCTTCAGTCGCAGGCTTTCCGCGAGCCCGGCCACGCGTTTTTCGATTCCCTCTGCCGGCGGGAGAAAAGCCAGGATGGCGATGTAGTCCCCTTCGCGAGAGCCGCCCAGAAATTGGGCCAGTGCCTCCCCAGCGCTTTTCGACCGGCCCGGCGCGAAGATTCTCAGGCCGTCGGCGGCAATGGCCGGGCCTCCCGGAACGGCGGTCCCGGGACGGCGGCGGCCGGCCAGGATCTCCCTGGTCTTTTTCTTGGTTGACTCGACGTCCGGCTGATCGAAGGGATTGATCTTCAGGAAATGAGCGGCGACGGCCGTGGCGAATTCCCAGAGGAAAAAATGCCCGCCAAGAGAATAAGGGTCCTCGAGCGCCAGCCGGACGAGCGGCGCCCCGGCGTCGATAAGCGCACCGACGCCCTCACCGCCCCCCGCTTCTCCGGCCAGAGTAAGCTCGACGAAAAGGCGGTCCTTCCCGTAGGTCTCGGGAGACCCCGGGACGTCCTCGATGACGGGTACGATGCCGCGGCCCTCTTTTCCCGTGCTTTCGGCGATGAGTTGTTCGAGCCAGCCGGCGAGCGGCCGGAGCCGCGGCGGAATAATGAACGTCAGCTTGTCGATGCCCAACGCCGCAGCGGTCCCCAGGATCGCCCCGAGCCGGGCCCCCGGATTTTCGTCCGGCGTTTCGATGCGGCACGCGTCGGCGACGGCCCGGCTCGCGCGAAGCAGGCGCCTCAGGTCGATTCCCTTGAGGGCCGCAGGCAACAGGCCGAACACCGAGAGGGCGGAGAACCGCCCGCCGATATCCGGCCGGCCGGGAAACGTCCCGCGGAAGCGGAGCGATTTGGCCAGGGCCTCGAGCGGGGTCCCCGGGTCGGTGACGGCGACGAACCGGCCGCCGGCGCGGGCGTCGCCGAGTTCGCGGCGGGCCCGGTCGTAGAAATAGGAGAAGAGGGCGACGAGTTCCGCGGTCGTCCCCGACTTCGAGGAGACGATGAACAGGCTTCTTCCGGGGTCGAGACGCTCGGCCGCCGCGGCCACGGTCCCCGGCTCGGTCGTGTCCAGGGCCTCGAGTTCGAGGGCGTCGTCACCCGTCCTGAATAGGCGGGCGAAGACCTCCGGGGCGAGGCTCGAGCCGCCCATGCCTAGGACGACGGCCCGGGTCAGTCCTTCGCCGCGGAGCGAGGCCGCGAAAGCTTCCAACGCGGGAACCTCGTCTTCGGCCGATCGGGGAGACGAGAGCCAGCCCAGCCGGTTCGAGATTTCCCTGGCCTCGGGCTTCCAGACCGTCGCGTCCCGGTCCCAGATCCGGCGGATGAGCTTGTCGCGTTCGAGGTCGCGGAGGCCGCGGTCGAGATCCAAAGCCAGGCGCTCCGGGTTGAAAAACCTAAAATGGCGGCTGTCTTCGTCCATGGGACCCATCCCTTCCTTCAGGGGGGATTATATCAGGACACCGGGGAACGGATAAAGAGGCTTGATTATTTTCCCCGGATTCCGGAAGATAGAGGTCCCCGCGGCCCGGAGAACGCGACACGGAAAAGGAGGACTTCCCATGGCCATAGACACCACGGTGCCGGCCGGCTTCTTCCACCCGACCAAGCCGATCTACCGGTTCACCAACCTGCTCTTCATCGCGTCCCTGACATTCGGAAGTTACTTCGCCTACGACATCATCGGGGCCATCGCGCCTTCGCTCATCGAGGGGCTCAACGCTAGCCGGGCTACCGTGGGAGCGTTCAACACGATGTACAGCGTCGCCGCCATCTTGGTCCTCCTCTTCGCAGGTGTGCTGATCGACCGGCTGGGGACGCGCAAGGCCAGCATCATCTTCTCGGCCCTCGTCTTCGTCGGCGCGGCGATCGTCTGGCAGGCCAGGAGCATTCCCTTGATGTTCGTCGGCCGGTTCATTTTCGGGGCCGGCGCCGAGCCCCTCGTCGTCGCCCAAAGCGCCATGCTCGCCCGCTGGTTCAAGAACAAGGAACTCGCGCTATCTTTCGGCGTGGCTCTGACCGTCAGCCGTCTCGGCTCCCTCTTCGCTCTCAACAATGGAGAGCTCATCACCAAATATTTCGGCAGCTTCCGCAATGCCCTTCTTGCCGCGGTCGGCGCCTGCGCCATATCCCTCGTCGGCAACCTCTTCTACATCGTCATGGACAAGCGTGGCGAGAAGGCCCTCAACCTCCGCGACGAGAGCGCCGGGGACAAGATCGTCTTCAAGGACATCAAGGCGTTCAAGCCCACGTTCTGGTATGTGACCTTCCTCTGCCTGACCTTCTACGCGGCCGTCTTCCCCTTCCAGAGCCTGTCGACGGACTTCTTCCACACGAAGTGGGGCATCGCCCTGACGGCACCGTCTCCGGGCGGCTTCCTGGCCCAGGTCTTCAACAACTTCCTCCACATCACCAGCACGGCCGGCGGCGTCACCAGCATCATCATCTTTGCGTCGATGATCCTGGCGCCCTTCGCCGGGAGGCTCGTGGACCGGGTTGGGAAGCGGGCGACGTTCATGATCGCCGGTTCGCTCCTCATGATCCCCTGTCACCTGGCCATGGGCCTGACCAAGATCTACCCGGTGTACCCGATGATCCTCCTGGGCTTCTCGTTCGTCCTCGTCCCGGCGGCCATGTGGCCGTCTGTGCCTCTCATCGTCCGGTCGGACAGAGTAGGGACCGCCTTCGGGCTGATGACGGCCATCCAGAATATCGGCCTCGGGCTTTTCCCGCTCCTCAACGGCCTCCTCAGGGACAGGACGGGCGATTATGTCGCCAGCGAGGTCATGTTCGCCAGCCTCGGTCTCGTCGGTCTCATGTTCGCCTTGCTCCTCAAGCGGGCCGACCGCCGGGAAGGCCAGGGCCTGGAGGTCCCGCCGAAGGCGGGCGCCCGTTGATCGAAAGCTTCCTGCCCGAATACGAATTCCGGGGGATTCGCTCCCTAGCCATGCAGGCCTCGCCGGCCCGGAAAAAGTTTTCTCGATAGAGGAGATTTCCATGAGAATCCGGGAGTTCCCGAAGAAAATATTCTTTTTCTTGCCCCTCATCCTGATCGCCGGAATCGTCGTTATTTCCGCGCAAGTCTCTGCGCGCGGCGAAACCGGCCCAAAGCCGAAGACCAACCAGGCGGCGTTCAAGGAGTGGCAGGACATGCACTTCGGCATGTTCATCCACTGGGGCCCGGTCAGCCTGAGGGGAACAGAGATCAGCTGGTCGCGCGGCGGGGAGCGGCGCGGCATAGAAGGCAAGGGTGAGGTCCCGGTCGAGACCTACGACAACCTCTATAAGCAGTTCAACCCGGTCAAATTCGACGCTGAGGAATGGGTGGCCATCGCCCGGGCGGCCGGCATGAAATACCTGATCCTCACGGCCAAGCATTGCGACGGCTTCTGCCTCTGGCCTTCGCGGATCGACGATTATAACATTGGCCGCTCCCCCTTCAAGCGCGACATCTGCGGGGAGCTGGCGACCGCCGCCCATAAGGCGGATATGAGAATCGGCTGGTATTATTCGCCGATGGACTGGCGCGACCCGGATTGCCGGACCGAACGAAACGCCGCCTACGTCGCCCGGATGCAGGGACACTTGCGCGAGCTCCTCGGCAGCTACGGGCGCATCGACAGGCTGTGGTTCGACACGGACGGAGGCCCGGCCCCCTGGGACCAGGAGAAGACCTACGCGATCGTCCGGTCCCTTCAGCCCCAGATCATCATCAACAACCGGCTGGATATGGGCAGCATGGACGATTACAACGCCCAGCGCGTCGGGCCGCAAGCCGATTACGCGACGCCCGAGCAGCGGGTCGGCGAATTCGATATCGAGAAGCCCTGGGAGACGTGCCTGACGCTCGGTACGCAGTGGTCGTGGAAGCCCGACGACAAGATCAAATCCATCGAGGATTGCGTCCGCATTCTCGTCCAGTGCGCGACCGGAGGCGGGAACCTCCTGCTCAACGTCGGCCCCATGCCCAGCGGCGAGATCGAGCCCCGCCAGGAGGAGGTTCTGAAGGGGCTCGGCGCCTGGCTGAGCAGGTATGGGGAAAGCATCTATGGCACGCGCGGCGGCCCGGTCAGGAACGGCGCCTGGGGCGGGATGACGAATAAGGGCAACGTCGTCTATGTCCACATCCTCGAATGGGACGGAGATTCGGTCAAGCTGCCGGCCCTGAAGGCGAAAATCGTTGAGAGCAGGGTCCTGACCGGAGGCGAGGCGAAAATCGAGCAGGCGGCGGACGGCATCGTCATCCGGATGCCCGTCGGGAGCCAGGACAAACTCGACACGATCGTGAAGCTCGAGCTCGAACGTCCGGGACGAGCGAAATAAGCCGGGCCTTTAGGCGGAGACTCTGAACGATGAGGCGCACATGAAACGATACGGACAGCTCATCCGGGTCAAACCGGAGAAATTCGAGGAATACAAGGCCACCCATGCCAGGGTCTGGCCGGAAGTCCTGGAAACGATCCGCCGCTGCCATATCCATAACTATTCGATCTTCCACTGGCAGGGCCTTCTCTTCGCCTATTTCGAATACCACGGCGCCGATTACGCCGCCGACATGGCCAAGATGGCCGCCGACCCCAAGACGCAGGCGTGGTGGAAGATCATGATGCCCATGCAGGAGCCCCTCCCGGGCCGGGCCGAGGGCGACTGGTGGGCGGGAATGGAAGAAGTCTTTCACACGGATTGAGAGGGGATCGAACGGTGAATCGCACGGCCGGCTGCCTCGCCAAGCTCGACCGGATGACGAAAACGCTCCATCACCGGGAGGCGGACCGCGTCCCGGTCAGCGATCTATTCTGGGGGAGCTTTCTCGAGCGGTGGCGGAGGGAGCTGGGCCTGCCCGCGGGCACGGACATCTTTAAATACTACGACCTCGACTGGACCGTCACCGTCCCCAACATGGACCCCCACATCAAAGCGTTCGAAACGCTCGAGGAGACGCGGGAGCACGTCATCGTCCGGACCGGGTTCGAGGCCGTGATCCTGAAGAAATTCGCCGACCCGATGCCGGCCTTCCTGACGTTCGATACCGACTCCCTCGAAAAAATGGCGGCCTTCCGGTTCGACGATCCGTGGGACGACCGCCGCTACTTCAGCTCGGGCGACAACCAGCTCGCCGGCATGGGCGACGGCTTCACCCGGAACTCCCCCGGCTGGATCGAAACGGTCCGGTCGCTCCACCCCGACATCCCGGTCTACGGCAGCGTCTGCGAGGCCCAGGAGATGCTGTGGCGGACGATCGGCCTGGAAAACGCCTTGCTCTGGATCGGGCTCTATCCCGACGAGGTCGGCCGGTTCATCGAGCGGATCGGCGAGTTCGTCCTGGGGATCGCCAAGGCCCAGATTCGGGCCTCAGGCGGCCTGCTCGACGGCCTGGTCATCTGGGGTGACGTGGCCTATCGCAACGGCCTTTTTTTCTCGCCGGGCTACTGGCGCAAGCATTTCAAGCCGGTCGTCAAGGCCCTCGTGGACGAATGCCACGCCCACGGCCTGCCCGTGATCTATCACGGCTGCGGCAACGTCCAGCAGATCTTCGCCGATTTCATCGAGATCGGGATCGACGCCTATAATCCTCTCGAGGCCAAGGCCGGGCTGGATGTCGTCGCATTGCGGCGGCAGCACGGGCACAAGATCGCTTTCTGCGGCAACATGGACGTCCTGACCTGGGCCCAAGGCTCGGAGGAGGAGCTCAGGCGCGTCGTCCTCACCAAGCTGAACGCGGCCAAGGGCGGCGGCTTCATCTTCCAATCCGACCACTCGGTGCCCGGCAACGTCTCGGCGCGCAACTATGAGTATGTCGTCAATCTCGTCCGCGAGTACGGCAGGTACCCGCTCCGGCTCGGAGATTACGACCTGCCGGACTTGAAATGAAATCTGGCCCGCCGTTTGCCCCGGCGGCGGATTTCTGCTATAAAGTCCCTCCATGATCCGCACCGTCGTTTCCGACTTGGGACGCGTCGTCCTCTGGTTCGACAACAACATCTTCCTGCGCAAGCTGGCCGAGCGCGCCGGGAAACCCTTCGCGGACGTCAAGGCGGTCATCCACGGAGACCTCGAGCTCTTCCGCCGCTTCGACGGCGGGGCCGTGACGCCGGCCGGATTTTACGAACGGGTCACGGGGCTGGTCGGCGCGGACATTTCCTACGAGGCCTTCTTCGAGATGTACAACGACATCTTCTCGCTGAACGCGCCTGCGATCGACGTGCTCGCCAGTGTCAAGGCGGCCGGCTACAAGGCCCTGCTCCTCTCGAACACCGACCCCGAGCGCTTCGCTTTCGTCCGGCGCCGTTTCCCCGAGATCCTGTTTTTCGACCGCTACGTCCTGTCCTACGAGCTCAAGCTCCTCAAGCCCGACCCGGCCATCTACCTCGCGGCGGCGCGACTCGCCGGCACGAAGCCTCAGGAATGCGTCTTCATCGACGACATGGAGGAGAACGTGAAAGGCGCCATCGCGACCGGGCTGGCCGGGATCCTCTACACGCCCACGACCGACCTCGCCGCGGAGCTCAGGAAGCTCGGCTTGGAGTTTTAAAAGGCCATCATCACCGCCAGTCGGCGGATTGCTCTCGGAAGAAGAAAGAGAGGGGACACGCCCTAAAGGGCCTTTACCGGGCCCTTTAGGACACGTCCCCGGACTGCTGAAATCTGACGGGCTATGGGCGGTGATGAGGCCGCCCGCAAACCCCCGTAGCGGAGGGGGTCCCATCCCGCTTCGAGAGAAGCGGGATGGGGGAACCGCCGGGACTGGTTCCCGGGGGGGCCGGGGGGGGAAGGGTGGGCTTATCGCCGCCCTGCCCGTCATTTCCTTATTTGCCGACGATTTGAATCCAAACCTTCCGCGGCCGGGGCCCGTCGAACTCGCAGAAGAAGACCCCCTGCCAGGTCCCGAGTTGGAGCCTCCCGTCCTCGACGATGAGGCTCACCGACGAGCCGACGAGCGTGGCCTTGACGTGGGCCGGGGAATTCCCTTCCGCGTGCGCGTAGGGGAGGGTGTCGGGCACGATCCGCCGCAGCGTCATCAGCAAGTCCGCCTTAACGTCCGGGTCGGCGTTCTCGTTGACGGTGATCCCCGCTGTTGTGTGGGGCACGGCCACGACGCACACGCCGCTTGCGACCCCCGACGCCGCCAAGACCCGGCCGACCTCGGCCGTCAAATCGACGAATTCTTCCTTGGCCCGCGTCCGGATTTCGATAATATCCATCGTTGCCTCAATAACTTAAAAATATCCCTCGAAAAGGGCTTGACAAGCCTTTTTTCCGGGTGTAGAGTCTGCTCGGAAAATACAATATTTGGTATTTTCCTTAAAAAGCTCCACAATATATGGGATATGGCCGAAAGGCTTTTAGTTTTCGCCATGGTTTCTGGAAGGGTTGATTTTAGCACGTCGCCTGCGAAAATCCCAGGCTTGTGAGAAGGGCAAAGAAGAAGGAGGCGGCTCATGGTCAGCACGGTCGGCAGGATCAAGAAGAGAGACGGCACCGTCACGGACTTCAACCAGGAGAAGATCACCAACGCCATTTTCAAGGCGATGCAGACCCAGGGCATCAAGGACCGGTCGATCGCCAAGACGGCCTCCGACATCGTCTGCTTCATGATCGAGGAGAAGTTCGGCGGTTACACCGTCCCATCCGTCGAGCAGATCCAGGACGTCGTCGAGATGGTCCTCATGAAGCAGGGCTACCACGATGTCGCCAAGACCTACATCCTCTACCGCGAGAAGCACAAGGGCATCCGCGAGGCCAAGAAGATCGGGCTCAACCTCGAGCGGCTGGTCAAGGACTACCTGAGCAACTCCGACTGGAAGATCCGGGAGAACTCGAACGAGGGTGTCATGAGCTTCGCCGGACTCAACGCCCGCGTTTCCGGCGAGGTCCTGTCGAACTTCGCCCTCAACCAGATCTACACCGAACGGGCCAAGAAGGCCCACGAGGAAGGGGACTTCCACATCCACGACCTGAGCTACCCCATCGTCGGCTACTGCGCCGGGTGGTCGCTCGAGAACCTTATCCGCAAAGGCTTCGGCCACGTCCCGAACCAGATCCACTCCAACCCGGCCAAGCACCTCGACACCCTGACCCTGCACATGGTCAACTACATCGGGACGATGCAGGCCGAGTTCGCCGGCGCCCAGGCCTTCTCGAGCGTCGACACCTTCCTCGCGCCCTTCGTCCGCCACGACCGTCTCAGCTATGAAGACGTCAAGCAGGACATGCAGAAGCTCATCTTCGGCCTCAACGTCCCCTGCCGCTGGGGCTGGCAGACCCCCTTCTCCAACCTGACCTTCGACTGGACGATCCCCGAGGACATGAAGAATAAGCGTGCCGTCGTCGGCGGCGTGGAGCTCGACACCTGCTACGGCGACTACCAGAAGGAGGTCGACTGGATCAACCGGGCCTTCCTCGAGATCATGATCGAGGGCGACCTCAAGGGCCGGGTCTTCACCTTCCCCATCCCGACCTACAACCTCAGCCGCGAGTTCGACTGGGATTCCCCCAAGGCCAAGCTCCTCTTCGACGCCACGGCCAAGTACGGCATCCCCTATTTCCAGAACTACATCGGGACGAACATAAATCCGGGCGACATCCGGGCCATGTGCTGCCGGCTCAACCTCGACCAGCGCGAGCTCATGCGCCGGCCGGGGAGCATCTGGGGCCCGGGCGACTCGACGGGGTCCGTCGGTGTCGTCACGGTCAACCTCAACCGGGTCGCCTTCGAGGCCACGTCCAAAGACGACTATTTCGCCCGCCTCAAGGAGCTCATGACCATCGCCAAGGAAACGCTCGAAACCAAGCGCGAGATCGTCAACAGCATGCTGGCCAAGGGCATGATGCCCTACACCAAGGTCTACCTCGGCCACTTCGACAACCACTTCTCGACGATCGGCATCTGCGGCATGCACGAGGCCTGCATGAACTTCCTGAAGAAGGGCATCGGCACCCCCGAAGGCCGCGATTTCGCCGTCGAGACGCTCAACTTCATGCGCGGCGCCCTGCGTGAGTTCCAGGAGGAGACGGGCAACCTCTATAACCTCGAGGCGACGCCGGCGGAATCCACCGCCTACCGCCTGGCCCGGCTCGACAGGCAGAAATACCCCCGGATCCACACGTCCGGCACGGAGAAGTACCCCTATCTCACCAACTCCACCCAGCTCAACGTCGACGCCACCCGGGACATCTTCGAAGCCATCCAGCACCAGGGGGAGATCCAGCCGCTCTACACCGGCGGGACGATCTTCCACGCCTTCCTGCCCGAGGCCATCGACGGCGAGACCTGCAAGAAGCTCGTCCAGAGGATCGCCCAGACGAAACTGCCGTACTTTTCTATCACCCCGACGTTCAGCGTTTGCATGAACCACGGCTACCTCCGCGGCCGGCACTCCCAGTGCCCGGATTGCGGCGACGAGACCGAGGTCTACAGCCGCATCGTCGGCTACATGAGGCCGGTTCGGACCTGGAACGACGGGAAACAGCAGGAGTTCAAGGACCGGACGCCCTACAACAAGATCGCCTGAGTCCCGGCATATTTCCGATGAGGCAGTGACGATATGGATTACTTGCTCTTTACTTACCCCAACTGCAACAAGTGCGAGGCGCTGAAGAAGAGGCTGGCCGAAACGGAGACCGCGTACGCGGAGTACAACCTGACCCTGCCCCTGGGCAAGACCAAGATCCGCGAGTTCATCAACGTCATCAAGAGGGACGACAAGGGCGCGATCATCCTGCCCACCCTCGTCGCCCACACCCAGGGCATCGTCCGGGCCGTGATCAACTCGGGGGAGGAGTTCGACGGGTGGTCGAAATCAAGGGGATAGAGAAGTTCTCGAGCCGGGACTTCCCCGGCCATATTTCCTCGACGGTCTTCCTCGGCGGCTGCACGTTCCGCTGCCCCTACTGCCACAACTCGGACCTCGTCCTGAGGCCGGAGAGCATTCAAACGATGCCGGTCGATATCTTCCTGTCCTACCTCGACGGCCGGAAGGGCTGGCTCGAGGCGGTCTGCCTCTCGGGCGGGGAGCCCCTCCTCCACGAGGACATCGAGGACATCATCCGTGTCGTCCGGGAGCGGGGTCTGCTCGTCAAGCTGGACACCAACGGCTCCTTTCCGGAGCGCCTGGAGGGGCTTCTCACCGCCGGGCTCCTCGACTGGGTGGCCATGGACGTCAAAGCCCCCCTCGAGCGCTACCGCGAGGTGACCCGCTCGAACGTCGACGTCGAGAGCATCGTCAGGAGCGCCGACATCCTGAGGAACTCGGGCGCACGGCACACCTTCCGGACGACGGTCGTCCCGGGCCTGGTCGGAAAAGAGGACGTCGTCAAGATCGGCGAGTGGCTCAACGGGGCGGCCAACTACCTCATCCAGCAATTCGTGCCCCAGACGACGATCGACCCCGCTTTCCTCGAGGTCAAACCGTTCAGCCGGGCCGAACTCGAGGACATCGTCGCCGCGGCCAAGCCGTATTTTCAGGACGTCCGGATCGAGGGACCGGAATAGAAAAGGGGACAGTCCCTCTTGATGAAAGAAGGCGATCATGGAACTCCGAGTCAAGCGCATCCACCCCGAGGCGAAGCTTCCCGTCTACGGCCACCAAGGCGACGCCGGACTGGACCTTTTCTCCGTCGTCGATCGCGAGCTCGTGCCGGGTGAAGTCTTCGCCGTCCCGACCGGGATCCAGATCGCCATTCCGGCCGACCATGTCGGGCTCGTCTGGGACAAGAGCGGCATCTCGCTCCAGGGCGTCCATCGCCTGGCCGGTGTCGTCGACTCCGGCTATCGGGGCGAGGTCCAGGTCGTCATGATCAACCTGAGCGCCGTGCCGTTCGCGGTCAAGAAGGGCATGAAGATCGCCCAAATGCTCGTCCAACCCGTGGCCGCCGTTTCCGTCGTCGAATCGGGCTCACTTGACGGTACCTCGCGCGGCGAAGGCGGCTTCGGCTCGACAGGGCTGTACTGACCGCCATTCTTCCCCCCGTCCTCGGGCTTGTGGTAAAATGCTTTCTATTACTTGGGTAGGATTGGACTCATGTTGCGAAAAGCGATCATCTGGAGTCTCATCGCGGCGGCCATCCTCTCGCCCTTCGTCCGGGCGGAGGAGAAGCCGGCGCCGCGCCTGAAGCTCATCTTCGTCGAGCGTTTCCGTTTCGAGGCCTGGGACAACGCCGTCAGCCTCGACGACACGGCCGGTGACGGCGTTGCCTACTCCCGGAACAGGACGACCCTCGGCCTGAACTGGCGTGCGGCGAAGAACTTCGAGATCCTCGTCAAGGTCACGAACGAGTTCCGCGTTTACTTGGCCCCCAAGGACCGGGCGTTCAACTGGCATGAGCTCTTCTTCGACAACCTCTACGTCAAGTGGACGATCCCCGGCCGCCTGCCGTTCACGATCACAGCCGGCCGCCAGGACATCAACCTGGGCGAGGGCTTCGTCATCGCCGACGGCACCCCGGGCGATGGCTCCCGCTCTTATTATTTCAACGCCTTCCGCGTCGACGCCGACCTCCGCAAGAACCACAAGCTCATTTTTTTTCTCCACGCCCAGAAAACGACCGATAGATACCTTCCCATGATCAACGAGCGTCCCCAGCCCCTGGCCGAGCAGCCCGAGAACGCCCTGGCCTTCTACTATTCCGGGGCGTTCGGTAAAGCCAAGATCGACGCCTATGCGGTCCGTAAAACGACCGAGGGAACGGAACTCTTCCCCGTCGCGGGAAGGATCGACACGTTCGGACTCCGGGCCCAGGTCCCGATCCTCCGCCCCCTCATGCTTACGGCGGAGGGAGCCGTCCAAACGGGCCATTGCGGCGATGCCGGCCGCGCGGCCTTCGGCGGGATCGCCCATCTCGACTACGACATCGCCGGTGCTCTGCCCCTCCTCAAGACGGTCGTCCTCGGCGGTATCTACCTCAGCGGCGACAGCCTCGGGACGGAGAAGATCGAAGGCTGGGACCCCATCTTCAGCCGCTGGCCGAAGTGGAGCGAAAGCTTCATCTACACGTTCACCCGGGAGAGCCGCCTGTCTTATTGGAGCAACTTGACGTCCTTATACGGCTCCATCTCCCTGGACTTCGGCAGCCGGTCCGACGGCTTGCTGATGTTGCAGCGAATGGGCGCGATCGAAGCTCAGCCGGGAGTGTTTCCCGGCGGTACCGGTCTTGGGCGCGGCACCCTCCTCAAGGGCCGTTTGAATTACAAGATCAGCAAGTTCCTCACGGGCCGCGTGATCTGGGAGCACTTCATTCCGGGGAGTTTTTACTTTCCGGGAGCCGCGAGCTACAACTGGCTGCAGTTCGAAATGATCTTCCGCTATTGAATGCTGGCGGCGGCAGGTCGAGTCCGCAGGAAAAACAATGAGAAGGGGCGCGAGTCCGGAGTCCGCTTACCGGACGAGGCTGACCAGCGGGTTGACGGCGAGCGAAACGATCATCCCGATCGTTCCCGCTTCTGCCGGCGCCATCCCGGCGATGGCGAGACCCAGGCACGTCCCGAGGCCGAGGATCGCCGATGCCAAAGCACCGAATTTCGTCACCTTTTTGCTGATAAGACCCCAGACGAACGGCCCGAGGAAGAACGACCCGATCGCCCCCCACGAAACCGACAGGATGGCGACGATCGTCGCCGGACGAAGATAGGCCAGGACGACTGAGAGGAGGATGAAGACGGCCGACGTGACCCGCATCATCCGCGTTAGTGTCCGGTCAGGGACGCCGGGGTTGACGAAACCGGCATAGAGGTCCTTGACGACCGAGGAGCTCGAGATGAGGACGAGGGCGGCGAGCGTCGACATCGATGCGGAGAGAATGAGGAGCATCATGACGATGGAAAGGGACGGCGGGATGACCTTGGCCAGGAACTCCGGCATCAGGACGTCGAAGACGGGCTTGCCGCCGGCGAAGGCCGCAGGGGTGCTGTCCGGGGTAAGAAAGAGCCGGGACGCCGCTCCTGTGAAATAGGCTGCGCCGGCGATCAGGGCCGCGAAGGCCGTCGAGGCGATCATCCCCCGCCGGATGGCCCGCTCGTCCTTGATGGCGTAGAACTTCTGGACGAGCTGGGGCATGGCGAAGGGGGCGACACTCGTCAGGAAGACGAGGGCGATGAGCGGCCAGGCGCCAGCCGGGCCGACGGCGGCAGTAAGCCTGGGGTCGATGGCCGCGAGGCCCGAAGTCAGATTCCCCAGTCCGCCGGCCTTCTGGAGCGTGCTCCCGATGAGGACGGCTGAGCCGAGACACATGATCATGCCGAAGACGACGTCGATCATGGTCATGGATTTGTAGCCGCCGAGGACGAGATAGAACGCCGTGAACAGGCCCATGAACACGAGGGCCGTACCGTAGGCCAGGCCGAAGTTCGCCTGGAAGAGGAAGGACAGGCCGATGAAGACGGCGGCCGAATAGGGGATGAGCAAAAGGAAAATGGCCAGCGAGGCGATGAGTTTCAGGAACCGGCTGCCATAGCGCTTTTCCAGGAATTCCGGCATGGTCGTGACCTGGAGCTCGACGGACATTCGCCGGATGCGGTTTCCGAGAAGCCCCCACACGCCAAGGACCCCGACAAGGGCGTTTCCCAGGGCGATCCACAGCCCCGACAGCCCGAAGCCCCAGCCGACCTTGCCGGCGAAGCCGATGAACAGGACCGCGGAAAAGTAGGCCGCGGCGTAGGTGAAGGCCGACATCCAGGGCCCGACCGTCCGGCCGCCGAGAAAGTAATCGTCGAACGTCCGGGTTTTCTTCAGGCCGAGATAGCCGATGACGAGCGTCAGCGTCGCATAGGCGCCGATGACGATGATTTTGACGAGCATCGGGCTTTCCTCTCCCCCCGGTGGGCCGGGAGCCTTTTTTATATCCGCGCTGGCGGCGGCTTGTCAATCCGCATAAATACTATATATATGATAGGAATTCTATTGAAAAAGAACAAGCTCTCCGCTAAAATAAATCCCAAATCGAACAAGACATGGCAGATATAGAAATACGCTCTGACGGCCGGACATGAGGAATTACTGGTACTTCTTTCTTTTCTTCATCATCTCGATCGTCTTCTCGGTCGGGCTCCTCGGCTTCATCGCCCTCATCCGCTACCGCCGCCGCCCCGTCGGCGACAAGTGTGAGCCCTACGAATGCGGCGTTGAGCCGGCCACCCCCACGGCCCGCGATTCCATATCCATCCGCTTCTATCTCCTGACCCTCGTCTTCATCGTGTTCGAGGTCGAGACCTTCTTCCTCTTCCCCTGGGCCGTGGTCCATGACAAGCTCGGGCTCTTCGGCCTGGTCGAGGTCGTCGTCTTCCTGGTCATCCTTCTCTTCGGCTACGTCTACGCCTGGCGGGCCGGCGCCCTGGAGTTCCGGAGGAGCGATGACTGAGTCCCTCGAAAAAGCCCCCTTCCTTCTCGCCCGGGCGGACACGTTCATCACCTGGGCCCAGAAAAACTCGCTCTGGCCATTCGGCTCCGGGCTGGCCTGCTGCGCCATCGAGATGATCGCTACGGCCGCCGCCCGGTACGATATCGCCCGCTTCGGCATGGAGCTGTTCCGGGCCTCGCCGCGGCAGGCCGACCTGTTCATCGTGGCGGGAACGGTGACGAATAAGATGGCCCCCGTCATCCGCAGGCTGTGGGACCAAATGCCCGACCCGAAGTGGGCCTTGGCCATGGGCAATTGCGCGATCGGCGGCGGCCCGTTCCCGACCTACTCGGTCCTCCAGGGAGTGGACAAAGTCATCCCCGTCGACGTCTACGTCGCGGGCTGCCCGCCCACGCCTCAGGGCTTGATCCACGGGCTGATGACGCTCCAGGAAAAAATCGCCCGCAGCCACCCGACCAGGGAGATCCTCGACCCCGATGCCCGACACAACCGCTGACCGGCCCGAGCTCCGGCAGGCCGTCGACGTCCTGGCCGGACGATTTCCTGGAGCCGTCCTGTCGAGCGCCGTCGAGAAAGAGGAGCTCGCCATCCGTCTCAGGAAGGAGGACCTCGCGGCCGTCCTCTCTTTTCTCAAGGATGAGCTGGGTTTCAACGCCCTTGACGACATTATCGTCCTCGACAACATCCGTTCCTCCGGCGATGGGGGGAAGCGCTTCACCGTCCTCTACCAGATTTACCAGTTCCCCGGCTTCGTCCGGCTCCGGCTGGCCGTTGATGTCGGTGAAAACGAGGCTCTGGATTCGGCCGTCCCCGTCTACCGCTCCGCCGATTGGGCCGAGCGCGAAGCTTTCGACATGTTCGGTGTCCGTTTCGAAGGCCACCCCGGCCTGCGCCGCATCTACATGCCGGACGAGTTCGAAGGTCATCCGCTTCGCAAGGACTTCCCCCTTGGAGGGAGGGACGGTGGCGCTTAGAGAGATCGACCTCAACATGGGGCCCCAGCACCCCAGCACGCACGGCGTCCTCCGGCTGAAGCTGGCCGTGGACAACGAGGTCGTTCTCCGCGTCGTGCCCGTCATCGGCTACCTCCATCGGGGCATGGAGAAGCTCTGGGAAAACCTGACCTATACCCAGGTCGTCCCGCTGACCGACCGCCTGGACTACATCGCGGCCTTGTCGAACAACCTCGGCTACGTGCTGGCTGTGGAGAAGCTGGCGGGAATCGAAGTCCCCAGGCGCGCCCGGTACATCCGTATCGTCCTGGCCGAGCTCCAGCGCCTGGCCTCCCATTTGGCCGGGTTGGGGTTCATGGCTAACGACATCGGGGCCATGTCCGTCCTGCTCTATGGCTTCGAGGCCCGGGAGGGCGTCCTCGATATCTTCGAGGAATACTGCGGGGCCCGCTTGACCGTCCACGGCATCCGCATCGGCGGCGTGCCCCATGACCTGGACGGGGCCCTCGTCGCCCGCATCCGTATGGTCATCGACGGGATTCCCAAACGTCTCGCGGAAATCCGGACCCTGCTCGACGAGAACCGGATCTGGAAGGGAAGGACCGTAGGCGTCGGAGTCATCGGAGCCGGCGACGCCGTCGACTATGGGCTGACCGGGCCGTCCCTCCGGGCCTCGGGCGTCCCCTGGGACATTCGTAAGGACATCCCTTATTCGTCCTATGACGAGTTCGACTTCGACGTCCCCCTCGGGCGGAACGGCGACGTCTACGACCGTTACTTCATCCGGCTGGAGGAGATCACCCAGAGCATCCGGATCGTCCGTCAGGCGCTCGACGGTCTCCCCGCCGGCGAGATTTCGGCCAAGGTGCCGCGGGTTCTCAAGGTTCCGCCGGGCGAGGTCTTCCACACGATCGAGGCCCCCAAGGGTGTCCTCGGTTTTTATGTCAAGTCCAACGGCACGGACAAGCCCGAGCGGGTCAAGATGAAATCACCGTCTTTCATCAACCTTCAGTCGCTCGAGCACATGTGCAAGGGCAACCTCTTTTCCGACGTCGTCGGCATCCTCGGGTCGCTCGACATCGTCCTCGGAGAAATCGACAAATGACGCCGTTCGTCGCCGATTTTCTCATCCCCGTGGGTAAGATCGCCGCCGTCATCCTCTACCCCATGCTCATGGTCGTCGTCATGATCTGGCTCGAACGGCGCGTCGTGGCCCTGATGCAGGGCCGGCTAGGGCCGAACCGGGTCGGCTTCCAGGGCATCCTCCAGCCCGTCGCCGACGCCGTCAAGCTCTTCTTCAAGGAAAACATCATGCAGCGGCAGGCGGACAAGTTCCTCTTCAACATCTCGCCCGTCCTGGTCATGTTCTCCTCCCTGCTCGCTTTTTGCTTTGTTCCGCTCGGCGAGCCGATCCGGATCGGAAGCTACACTTTGACGCTGTGGATCGCCGAGAGCCCGGTCGGGCTCCTCATCATCCTGGGACTGTCGTCCATCTCGATGTTCGGCGTCATCTTCGGCGGCTGGGCCTCGAACTCCAAGTACCCCCTCATGGGGGCCCTCCGCTCGGTCATCCAGGTCCTGAGCTACGAAATCCCGGTCGGCCTGACCGTCCTTACGGTCGCCTTCATCGCCCGGTCCATGGACCTCGTCGAGATCGTCCGCCGCCAGGAATCCTCGGGGGTCTGGTATGGATTCCTGATGCCCGTGTCGTTCGTCGTTTTCTGGATCTCGTCCGTGGCCGAGACGAATCGCGCCCCCTTCGACCTGCCCGAGGCCGAGTCCGAGCTCGTCGCCGGGTACCACACGGAGTATTCGGGCATGAAATTCGCCTACTTCTACATGGCCGAGTACGCCCACATGGTCCTGGTGTCGTCGCTCGTCGTCATCCTCTTTTTCGGCGGCTGGCTCCCGCCGTTCCCCGGCGTCAAAGCCCTTTCGTTCCTCCATGTCGTGCCCGGGTTCGTCTGGTACCTCGTCAAGATCATGTTCTTCCTTTACCTCTACGTCTGGATCCGAGCCACCTTCCCGCGCTACCGTTTCGACTCGCTCATCCGGCTCGTCTGGAAGTGGCTCATCCCGCTCTCGCTCGTCAATTTGCTGGCCGTCGCCTTGGTGAGGTACCTCCTGTGAGCCGGCTCGGGCGCTTCCTCAGGATGGTCTTCCTCCTGGACATCCTGCAGGGTCTCTGGGTGACCCTCCGGCGCTACTTCAGCCGGAAGGTGACCGTCCAGTACCCCGAGCAAGTCAAGGAGCCGGCGCCGCGCTTCCGGGGGATCCTCAGGCTCCACCGGGACGACCAGGGGGAGCCCCTCTGCATCGCCTGTAAGGCCTGCCAGCGGGCTTGCGGGACGAACTGCTTCGACATCGAGGGAAAGAAAGAGGAAGGGGCCAAGGTCATGCGGCCGGTCAAGTTCGACTGGAAGCTCGACCGGTGCAGCTTTTGCGGCCTCTGCGTCGAGGTCTGTCCGACGGCCGCCATCCGCTTCTCGCGGGAGTTCCGTCTGACGGGCGTCGGCAAGGAAGGGCTCTTCTTCCACCTCCCCGACATGTACCGCGCCGGCCAAGACCTGCAGGAGCACCTCTGCGCCGGCTGCCGGAGGCCGCAATGATCACCCTCGCCGTCTTCGCCCTGTTCGGCGTTCTGGCCGTCGTCGCGGCCCTCCTCGTCGTCGTCCAGAAAAACGCCATGCACAGCGTCCTTTACCTGGCCTTCACCGTCCTGGCGACGGCGGGCGTTTTCTTCACCTTGCAGGCCGAGTACCTGGGCGCGATCCAGATCCTCGTCTACGGGGGAGGCATCGTCGTTCTTTACATCTTTGTCATCATCATCGTCAACCTCAAGGAGATCGTCCCCGAACGGCGGGGGCTCATCCCCAAGCTCTTCCTCGTCGGCGTCCCCGTTCTGTTGTGCGCCGAGGTGGTCACCCTGGTCCTGCGGACCGGATTCCCGGCCGCCCCGGCCGGCGCGGGGGAGGCGGGATTGAAGGAGACGGCCGAGATGCTCCTCTCCTCGTATCTCCTCCCCTTCGAGCTCGCCTCGGTCCTTCTGCTGGTCGTCCTCGTCGGGGCTATCGTCGTTGCCCGAAAGGAGATACATCGATGATCCCGATTGAAGCCGTCCTCGGACTTGGCCTGATCGTTTTCTCGATCGGCCTGGCCGGCGTCATCGTCCGCAAGAACTTGGTCATCATGCTCATGTCCCTCGAACTCCTCCTCAACGGGGTGAATATCATCCTGGCCGGACTGGGGCGGCACCTGAATTCGCCGCGGGGATCGATCTTCGCTCTCTTCGTCATCATTATAGCCGTGTCGGAGGCGGCGGTCGGCTTCGCCCTGGTCCTCTCCTATTTCCGGCACAAAAAAAGCTACGACACCGACGTGCTCAACGACCTCAAAGGATAGCCGATGTTCGTCCTCATCCCGCTCTTCCCCCTCCTCGGCGCGGCCGTCAACGGACTCGTCGGCATCCGCTTCTTCTCCCGGCGCGCCGTCGGGGCGACGGCGGTCGGGGCGGCCGGATTGAGCTTCGCGGCCGCCGTGGCGGCCTTCGCCGGCCTTCTCCGTTCGGCCGAGCCCGTCCTCGTCAAGACGCTCTTCACCTGGGTGCCGGCGAGCCTCGTCCGGACGGCGGGAGGGAGAGCCGTTTCTCTCTCCCTAGACCTGTCCTTCCGCTACGACTCCCTGGCCGCGGTGATGACCCTGGTCGTGACCGGAGTGGGCCTCCTCATCCACGTCTATTCCGTTGGGTACATGGCCCACGACCGGAGCTACGCCCGGTTTTTCGCCTACATGAACCTCTTCAGCTTCGCCATGCTCATCCTGGTGCTGGGCGCTAACCTGGGCGTCATGTTCATCGGCTGGGAAGGCGTGGGGCTGTGCTCCTACCTTCTCATCGGCTTCTGGTTCACCAAGGACTCCGCCGCCGACGCCGGGAAAAAGGCCTTCATCACCAACCGCGTCGGCGACTTCGGCTTCCTTCTCGGTACCGGACTTCTCGTCTACGCCCTGGGGACGGTCGATATCGCCGGGATCAGCGCCGCCGTCGAGGGCGGCATGTTGGCCAAGGGCACGGCCACGGCCGCCGCGCTTCTCCTTTTCCTCGGGGCCACGGGCAAGTCGGCCCAGATCCCCCTCTACACCTGGCTTCCGGACGCCATGGAAGGCCCGACGCCCGTCTCGGCCCTCATCCACGCCGCGACGATGGTGACGGCCGGCGTCTACATGGTCGCCCGCCTCCACGCCCTGTTCTCCTTCTCGGGAACCGCCTTGACCGTGGTCGCCTTGACCGGCGCCTTCACGGCCGTCTACGCCGCGACCATGGGCTTTGTCCAGACCGACATCAAGCGTGTGCTGGCCTATTCGACGATCTCTCAGATCGGTTACATGTTCATGGGCCTCGGCGTGGGCGCCTACGCGGCGGGGATTTTCCACCTGATGACCCACGCCTTCTTCAAGAGCCTCCTCTTCCTCGCCGCCGGGAGCGTCATCCACGCTCTGTCCGGAGAGCAGGACATGAGGAAGATGGGCGGATTGCGGACCCGCATTCCCCGGACTTACCGGGTTTTCCTCGTCGGGGCTCTGGCCATCTCCGGCATTCCGGGACTCTCCGGGTTCTTCTCCAAAGACGAGATCCTGGCTTCGGCTTACGCCTCGGGGCACTATCTCGTCTGGGGCCTCGGCCTGGCCGGGGCGGCCATGACGTCCTTCTACATTTTTCGGTTGATCTTTCTGACCTTCCATGGCGAGGAGCGGCTGACTCCGGAAGCCGGGCATCACATCCACGATTCGCCGCCCGTGATGCTCGTCCCGCTCGAGGTCCTTGCCGTTCTCTCGATCATCGGCGGATATGTCGGCCTGCCCCATGTCCTCGGCGGCGGCGCCTGGTTCTCCCGGTTCCTGGAGACGAGCGTCGGATCCCACGAGATGCATCTCGCGGCCGGGACGGAGGTCTTTCTCATGATCGTCTCGGTCGGCGCGGCCCTCGCGGCGATTTACGCCGCCCGGACGATTTATGTGAAACGGCGGGGGGAACCCGCCCGTCGATTCGCGGAGAAATTCAAGGCGCTTTATCGGATTGTCTCCCGGAAATATTATGTCGACGAAGCCACCAGCAAGGTCTTTGTCGGCGGTGTTTTCGCGGCGGGCCGGGCCGCCGATTGGGTCGACCGGCACATCATCGACGGGCTGGTCGACGGGGCGGCCGGACTGGCGCGGCGCGTCTCTCGCCTGGCGATCTTTTTCGATGAGGGCGTGGTCGACGGCGCCGTCAACGGCGTCGGCAGGATCCATCTCGCGGCTTCGTCACTTCTGCGCCGGTTGCAGACCGGCTACCTCTACAATTATGCCCTGGCCGTCGTCCTGGGCGTCGTCCTCGTCATCACGCTCGTCGTCGCGGTGTTTTAAGGATATGGAGGAGCTGCCGTCATGAATATTTTGGGCCTACCGATCCTGACATTCGTCATCTTTTTCCCGGTGGCCGGGATGGTCGTCATCCTCTTCCTTCCCGGCTCGCGGGCGAAGGCGATAAAAATCACGGCCAACATCGTCACCGGCCTTGAGTTCGGCGCGACGCTCCTTCTCCTCACCCGATTCGACGCCGCGTCCGGCGACATGCAGCTCGTCGAGCGGCTGCCCTGGATCAAGGCCATCGGGGCCCAGTACCTCCTCGGCGTCGACGGCATCTCTCTCCTTCTCGTCCTCCTGACCTCGCTCCTGACCTTCGTCGCCACACTCTCGTCCTGGGACGCCATCCGGGGACGGTTGAAGGAATATTACGTCTTCCTGCTCCTCCTCGAGATGGGCATGATCGGCGTCTTCCTGGCCCTCGACCTGCTCCTCTTCTATGTCTTTTGGGAGGTCGTCCTCGTCCCGATGT
>Ga0315294_10000702_pt1 | contig 36219 bp, 32 predicted proteins | sample YL17G13_40_MG_FD_203626 | JGI IMG/M metagenome (GOLD analysis project Ga0315294, IMG submission 203626) | Sediment microbial communities from Yellowstone Lake, YNP, Wyoming, USA - YL17G13_40 | ecosystem: Environmental > Aquatic > Freshwater > Lake > Sediment | place: USA: Wyoming | collected...
CTCATCCAAACGGGAGGTCGCAAATGGGCCTGGACAGACTGGCGATGGTGGTCGGAATCCTTGGCACAGCGTGCCTGGCATCCCCGGCGTGGAGCGCCGAGGCGCCGCTGCGGAAACTCTCCGCCGTTCCCTTTACGGAGGTGAAGTTCGCCGACGAGTTCTGGGCCCCGCGCCTCCAGACCAACCGCACCCGGAGCATCCCCTACAACTTCAAGCAGTGCGAGGACACGGGGCGCATCACGAACTTCGACAAGGCCGCCGGCAAGATGCCCGGCAAGTTCGAGGGCATCTACTTCAACGACTCCGACCTCTACAAGGTCATCGAGGGCGCCTCCTACGCGCTGGCCGCACACCCGGACCCGCAGCTCGACAAGTACGTCGACGGCGTCATCGCCCGCATCGCCGCCGCCCAGCAGAAGGACGGGTACCTCTACACCTTCTACACCGTCAACAAAACCCTCGACAAGCGATTCACCGATTGCGCCGGCAAGCACGAGATGTACTGCGCCGGGCACCTCTTTGAGGCGGCCGCAGCCCACTACCGCGCCACGGGCAAGCGGACGCTCCTGGAGGTGGCGTGCAAACTGGCCGACTACCTGGACTCGGTCTTCGGCCCCGACAAGCGTCACGACATCGATGGCCATCCCGAGCCGGAACTGGCACTCGTGAAACTCTACGAGGCCACCGGCCAGGAGCGGTACCTCAAACTGGCGGCGTTCTTCATCGGCGAGCACGGCCACAAGTGCGGCCGCAAACTCTACGGCGAGTATTGCCAGGACCACAAGCCCCTGGTGGAGCAGGACGAGCCGGTCGGCCACGCCGTCCGAATGATGTACTTCTGCTGCGGCGGGGCCGACGTGGCCGCCTACACCGGGGCGCCGGGCTACATGGAGGCCCTCACGAAGATCTGGCGGAACCTGGCCACCCAGAAGATGCACATCACGGGCGGCGTGGGGGCGCGGCACTCGGGCGAGGCGTTCGGCGCAGCCTACGAACTGCCGAACGAATCGGCCTACTGCGAGACGTGCGCGGCCATCGGCTTTGCCCTCTTCAGCCAGCGGATGTTCCTCCTGACCGGCGACCCGAAGTACGTGGACCACCTGGAGCGGGTCATCTACAACGGGTTCCTCTCGGGCGTGTCGCTCGACGGCGAGAAGTTCTTCTACGTCAATCCCCTGGCCTCCGCCGGCAAGCACCACCGCCAGCCGTGGTTCGGCTGCGCGTGCTGCCCGGTGAACGTCGTGCGGTTCCTGCCGTCGCTGCCGGGATATGCCTACGCGCAGGACGCCCGGACGATCTACGTCAACCTCTACGTGGCCGGCACGGCCAAGGTGAAGCACAAGGCCGGCGACGTGGTCATCCGGCAGGAAACGCGGTACCCGTGGGACGGCAAGGTGAAGATCACCGTGACGCCGGCCCAGCCGGCGAAGTTCACGCTGGCGATCCGCATGCCCGGCTGGCTCGAGCCGCCGGCCGACGACGACGCTCTCTACCGCTCGCCGGCCGTCAAGGATGCGGGAGGCATGAACCTGAACGTCCGCGCCGGAGGCAAGACCGACTGCGTGGGCGGCGGCGGCTACCAGCGCATCACCCGCGAGTGGGCCGCCGGCGACACGGTGGAGATCGACATGCCGATGCCCGTCCGGCGCGTGTACGCCCACCCGCAGGTGAAGGATGATGTGGGCCGCGTGGCCCTGGCGCGCGGGCCGGTCGTCTACTGCTTCGAGGGCGCCGACAACGGCAAGGCCCTGGCGAGCCTGTACCTTCCGCCCGATGCGCCGCTGGCGGCGGAGCACAAGGCCGACCTCCTGGGCGGGGTGACGGTCATCAAGGCCACGGCCCGCGTGCAAACGGCCGACGGCGCCCCGCTGCGCGAGGCGGACGCCCTCGCCATTCCTTATTATGCCTGGGACCACCGCGCGCCGGGGCCGATGATGGTCTGGATGGCCGAGAAGCCCGATGTGGCGCGGCCGCGCCGGTAAAGGCCGTTCACGCTATCCCGGTCTGGATGGCCGAGAAGCCCGACGTGGCGCAGCGGCGCCAGTAAAGGCCGTTCACGCTATCCCGGTCTGGATGGCCGAGAAGCCCTTTGCGTAACCCGTCTTACCTTTGCGTTCTTGGCGGTTCAACTTTCCACCTCCCCGTGGGCGGCCCCCTCCCCCTGCTCCGGCCAACCGCGCTTCTTGCGGAAGAACTCCGTGAGGATCGCCCCGCACTCCTCCGCCCGCACGCCCGCCGTAACCGGGATGCGGTGATTGAGGCGAGGCTCATCCAGGAGGCGGAAGACCGACTGCACGGCCCCCGCCTTCGGGTTCTCGGCCCCGTAAACCAGCCGGTCGATGCGGGCCAGGACCATCGCCCCCGTGCACATGGCGCACGGCTCCAGCGTGACGTACAGGGTGCAGCCCGAGAGGCGCCAGGAGCCGAGGGCCTCGGCCGCCTGCGTGATGGCGATCATCTCGGCGTGGGCCGTCGGGTCGCGCAGGGTCTCACGCTGGTCATGCGCGCGGCCGACCGCGCGGCCTTCGTGCACGATGATGCACCCGACGGGCACCTCGTCATGCGGCAAGGCCGCGCCGGCCTGCCTCAGGGCCTCGCGCATCCAGCGGTCGTCGTCTTCAGGGGTCATGGCCACACAGATGAAAAAGGCGGGAACCGGGAACCCGCAACCGGGAACCGCTGGCGTCGCTTCCCGCTTCCCTGTTCCCCGGCCTGCCCGCCGTAGCCACGGCGGAGGCGGGTTCCCGCCATCTTGGCGTTGGCCGTTCCCCGTTCCCGTTGCCGTTAAGGATGGTACGCCCGGCAGGACTCGAACCTGCAACCTTTGGTTCCGTAGACCAAAGACGCCTCCCGCTAACCCTAGCCCCGCCAAAGGCTTACGTCAAGGCGCAACCGCCTGTTCAGCGCCCTTTCAGCGCGCAGGGGAAAGGGCTGAGAGTTGACATGCTTCTACTGCAATCTCTGCGGACCAGCACAGTCTCCCCTGTTTCCCGCATGATGCCCTCTTCACCGAGCGGCTCAGGCACCGGCGGCTTCGAGCACGGCCGCGACGACCTCGTCCTTCTGGGCCTGCGTCAGTTCCGGGTAGACCGGAATAGCAAGGACTTCCTTGGCAGCCAGTTCGGCATGCGGCAAGTCGCCTTCCTTGTAGCGCAGGTCGGCGAAGCACTGCTGGAGGTGCAGCGGCACGGGGTAGTAAATCGCGTTGCCGATCTTCTTATGGTTCAGGTGGGTCTCGACCTGGTCGCGCGAGGCACCCTTGTCGGCCCGGATGCGGAGGACGTACTGGTTGTAAATCATCCGGTTGTGCGGCTCGACGTAGGGCGTGACGATCTTGTCGCAGCCGGCGAAACGCTTGTCGTACCACGCGGCATTGGCCTGGCGGGCCTTGTGCCACTCCTCCAGGTACTTCAGTTTCACCAAGACGACGACGGCCTGGATCGGGTCGAGTCGGAAGTTGCCGCCGATCAGTTTGTGGTAGTACTTTGGCTTCGAGCCGTGGTTGCGCATGATGTTGCACATGTCGGCCAGGGAGGCCTCGTTGGTAACAATCATGCCGCCGTCGCCGACGCCGCCGAGATTCTTCGACGGGAAGAACGAGAAGCACCCGCACGTGCCGATGGAGCCGGCCTTCCTGCCCTTGTAGGTGGCGCCGATGGCCTGGGCGGCGTCCTCGACCACCGCCAGCTTATGCGAGCGCGCCAGTTGCATGAGCGGGTCCATGTCGGCCATCTGGCCGAAGAGGTGGACCGGCATGACGGCCTTGGTCTTCTTCGTGACGGCCTTCTCAATGAGGGCCGGGTTGATGTTGTAGGTCCGCGGGTCGATGTCGACGAAGACCGGCCGCGCGCCCGTCCGCGAGATGCAGCCGGCCGTCGCAAAGAACGTGAACGTGGTGGTGATGACCTCGTCGCCGGCGCCGATGCCCAGGCTCATCAGGGCGTTCAGGATGGCATCGGTGCCGCTGGAGGCGCCGATGCCGAACTTGCAATCGCAGTAGGCGGCCACGGCCTTCTCGCATTCGGCGACCTTCGGGCCGCCGATGCAGACCTGCGAATCCAGAACGCCGTCGATGGCGGCACGGACTTCCTCGCGGATTTCCCGATACTGGGCCACAAGGTCAAGCAGGGGAACCGCCATGGATGCTCCTTCTCAGCACAAGTGACCGACTGCGGGTTGAACGAGAACGCCTCTCACGCTTCGCGAACGGCGCCGTCCCGCAGGACGTACGCTTCGCCACAGGCCTCGCACGTGGCCTTGCCGCCGGCGAAGTTCAGTTTCACGGCGCACTTGCACATCCAGCCCTTCTGGCGGGCCGGAACGCCGGCCATGAGGGCGAAGTCGGGCACGTCGGTGTTGACAACCGCCCCCGCCCCGATAAAGGCGTAGCGCCCGATGCTGTGCCCGCACACGATCGTCGCGTTGGCGCCGAGGGTCGCGCCGCGGCGGACGAGGGTCTTGCGGTACTCGTGCTTGCGGCTGATGAACGCGCGGGGGTTATAGACGTTCGTGAAGACCATGCTCGGGCCGCAGAACACGTCGTCTTCGAGTTCGACCTCGTCGTAGATGCTGATGTTGTTCTGGATCTTGCAGCGATTGCCGATCCTGGCCTTGCCGCCGACGTTGACGTTCTGGCCGATCGAGACGCTTTCGCCGATCTGGGCGCCCGGGAGGATGTGCGAGAAGTGCCAGATCTTGGTGCCCTTGCCGATGATCGCGCCTTCATCGACGTAGGAAGATTCGTGCACGAAATACTCGGGGTTCGCCATTCCAACACCTTTCGTCCGTTGCCGTCTCGCGCTCCGGCCGCCCGGCCGGACCTTCTACAAGGGGGCGGCCGGCTGGGCCCAGGCGACGTTACAGGTTGACCGGTGCGCCGCCGGCCCGCAGGCTGCGAGAGGCGGCGTCCAGGACGCGCACGACGCGCAGGCCGTCGCGGCCGTCGCTCCGGGGTGTTTGGCCCTTCTCAATGCACTCCAGGAAGTGCAGGCACTCGATGCGAAGGGGTTCGCCCCCCGGCGTCTTGGGAATCAGGATGTCGCCGCTGCGGAGGGTCAGCGACTGCTCGTAGCCGACGACGCTTCCGGCGGCGTTCACGCCTTTGTCGTAAATCCGGATCTTCTCGTTGGCGTCCATGTCGTCGAACGTCGCCATCTTGTCCGAGCCCACCAGCGTCACCTTGCGGACCTTGTGCGGGTCGAACCACGAGACGTGGATGTGCGCCATGCGCCCGTCCGCGAACTTCAGTTGCGCGAAGACCACGTCCTCGACGCCTTTCTGGAGATAGGCCTGGCCCTGCGCCGTCACCGTCACCGGCTCGGCCTGAAAAATGAAGAGGATGATCGAGACATCGTGCGGCGCCAGGCTCCACCAGGCGTTCTCGTCCTTGCGGAGGACACCCAGGTTGAGGCGCTGGCAATACACGTAACGGAGCGCCCCGAGTTTGCCCTTGTCGACCATGTCCTTCAGCATCAGGACGCACGGATGGTATTCCAGCAGGTGGCCGACCATGAGGACGCGCTTGCCGGCGTCGGCTCGCCTTAACAGGTCCTCGGCGTCGGCCGGCGAGAGCGTCATCGGCTTTTCCACGAAAACATGCTTGCCGGCGTCCAGGGCCTGGCGAGCCAGGCGATAATGGCTGGGCGCATCGGTGGCGATGACAACGGCCTCCACTTCCTTGTCTGCAAAGACCTCGGCGGAGTCCTTCGTAACGCCCACGTTCTTATACGCGGCCTTGTGGGCGGCCAGGGTCTTGTCGTTGAGGTCGCAGACGGTCTTGAGGCGGCAGGACTGGATCTCCGCGAAGTTGCGGACGTGGTTCTTGCCCCAGCCGCCCCCGCCAATGATCGCCACAGTCACCATGCCGTTTCTCCGGCGCCCAATCTCCGCGCACAAAATCGACCGGCAAAAGGCTCGCCATTCAGCAAAAGCCGGAGCGTATTCTATCGGGGGGTTGGGAAATGTCAAGAAACGGGTAACCGTTCACGGATTTACGGACAGCAGTGAGGGGGCGGGGGAGTTGGTGAAATAGGCGACGAGGTTCAGTACGCGCCGGGGCTTCTCCCAGCATTGCTGTTCCCGCTGCCGCAAGTACTTCAACGCCGACCTGTCGGACTTGGCCGCCCCCCACAGCCTCTACACGCACCGCGTCGCCCACCCAGGCGAAACAGGACAACTCCGCACTCGGCCGGCAGATGACTTCGGAACGCCAGTTCCCCGAAGTCCTTGTCGTGCGTCACGAGCAGACGGCCTTCTCGTCGCGCCCGTTCCAGGATCGCGGGGTCCGACTCGCCCTGCATAGATTCCTTCGCGGACAGCACGTCGTGTCCCTGCCGGCGCAAGGTCCGAATCTTGCCCCGTGCCAGGGATAGGTCTTGTGTATCAGGGATTTGTGTCGCCTTCCGCCTAAATTGCTGCCACGTCACAAGGTTCGTACCCGCCGATCCTAAGGAAGAGCCCCCTCGCGGATAGCGACAGAACCGTCGGCTTTATAAGCAACCGCGACAAATATTCACCATGTCCTATCAGTTTGTGCGTGAGCCTTTGAACGCCGAGGAAACAGACCGGCTGGTGAACGCGTGCCGCTCGTTCCAAGAGAAACTCGTCGTCTGGGTGCTCCTCGATACAGGCCTGCGTGTGCACGAGTTCTGCAGCCTGCGGCGCGACCACGTGCAGTGGCAGGAGAACTGTTTGGTCGTCTGGGGAAAGGGCGGCTGGTATGGCCACAAGGGCAAGCGACGGGTCGTGCCGCTGACGGCCCGCGCCCGCCGGCTCCTGGAGGTTCACTTCTGCACCAACGAGGGCGTCGGCTTTTCAAAACGTACCGCGCAGCGACTCGTCAAGCGCGTCGCCAACAGGGCGATGATCACCAAGCCGGTCACACCGCACATACTTCGTCACTCGTTCGCCGTAAAATGCGTGAAAAACGGAGTGAGCACCGCCAGCCTCAAGAAAATACTGGGCCATGACCGCTTGGAGACAACGGAGATCTACCTGAACATCTGCCCCGAGGACGCGCTGAGCGAGTTCTTCCAAAAGGTGGATGGGGCCCGGCGCCAACGATGGGATTGACCGCCGATTCCACTGTGACCGTCAGATAGAAAGAGCCTGTTTGGGCACGCGAAAATCGCTTATGTCGGGAAGCACCGGGGTACAAAACGGCAGTGGCCGAACGGGGGGACATCCGACCACTGCCTGGCTCACGCAGGAACATCCCGCGTGGCATGAGAATTCTCCCTATGGGACGGCATGAAGTCAAGACGACTGCTTCGCTTTGAAGGAGATTGACGAGAAGGTTGCCCTACTTGTAGGCCGTCACCTGAAGGCTGACAATCTTTCCCAAGAGAGGCCCCTTCATCGCCAGGCTGCCAAACGGCTTTTCTTCCACCACCGCGATGTCCCTGAAACCCGCCTTCCGGATGGCATCCAGGTATTCCTGTTTCCCCGCAGCGACCGCCAGCCACTCCACCCAGACCTCCAGGCCAGGGGTATCGGCTGGCGGAAGCCGTCCCTTCGTTACCAAGTCCGCCACATGGATGCGTCCGTTTGGCCGAAGGACCCGCCGGGCTTCCCTGAAGGCGGCCACCTTGTCCGGGGCATGATTCATCACGCAGTTGCTGATAATGACATCGACGGATTCGTCATCGAGGGGCAGGCTCTCCATCTCGCCCCGCCGGAATTCCACATTCTGGTAGCCGCCTTCCAAGGCGCTACGTTTGGCCCGCTCAACCATCTCGGTAGTCACGTCAACGCCGATGACCTTGCCCTTATGGCCTACCTTTCGAGCCGCCAGAAAAGCGTCCAGACCCGCGCCGGAGCCGATGTCCAGGACCGTTTCGCCTTCCTTGAGTCCCGCCAGGGCCGTTGGATTACCGCACCCCAGACCGACCAAGGACGACTCCGGGACGCTTGCTATCTCCTGATTGGAGTAGCCCATCAGCCTGAGCCGGTGAGCAGGTTCAGGACCGATGAGGTCACTGGGAAGGCCCTCGGAGGCCATCTTGGCATACTGCTCCTCTGCACGCCTCTTGGCCCTTCGCCTGTGTTCCACGGCCCCGCTCCTCTGCCAAGAACCATGCCCTAACGAAAAGCCAAGGCGCCTTTAACCTACTGGTGTACCTCGAATCCGGCGGGTCCCAGAGTACCACCAGATACAGGCCCAATCAAAGGTCTTCCTTGGTCATCATTGGCTGTGATCTTCTGATCCTTGTCTCAGTCCCGCCGCTTGGAGAGGGGTTCTGTCGCCCTGCGAACAGAAAACCCAAGCCGGGAGTTTGCACAACCTCGCCAGCGGCGACACAATGCGGTGGCATCTTGAAAATTGCATCAGCTCGGACTAACCTACTACTGCAGCATCCACGGTCTGCCCCCAGGCCGATTCGAGTGCGGCCACACTCCAAACGCACTCCACATAGGATGTATGAGAATCGCCGTCTGTCAAACCGCATTAGGCCTATGCACTTCATTCCACCGCTCCACCGTGGTTGTGGATCGGCTTGCGAAGGCCCGGCACCGGGTGGGCCTGGTGGCGTCAAGTATATAGGCCTAAACCGCATTTACCGGGGCCCGCAACGAACGGGCTGGAACGTCCCGAGCCCCTTACCAGGAAACAAGTTGTGCGGGCAACGAGAAGGCAGGTCCCTGACGGCGCCGCGGCGCGTCTGCGCCGATCAGCGCGCGGAAGGCGGGAGAGGTGCGTGCGACGGCCTCAAGGCGTTGCGATCCGCTTCCCCTGGACGTCCGGCAGATACTCCTTGCTGAAGGTCTGCGGCGAACGGCACGGCCACCCATTCCCCAGGAGTCCGGTTGTCCGCTTTGCTTTGGCCAGTTGAGACGCGCGACTCACGTGTACCGGGCGTCGCTCCAGCGATAAGCCCGGTCCCGGCTTCTCCCTTCACCCGCCTGAGTTTGGCTATAGAAGTTGCCGAATCCGCTGTGTATACTGGGCCGCAAACGGGGAGAAACCGCGACCGTGCTCGACGTCGTCACAAGGTTCGAAGAGGCCTTCGCCGACTGGCTCAGCGTCGGCCGCGCCTTCGCCTTCTGGAAGGGCCGCGTCGCCCTCTACGCCATCCTCCGCGTCATGGGGCCGCCGCAATGACCGACCCCCAGGCCACACACAATCGGCCCGGCGTGCTTCACGCCATCTCCGTCGACGTCGAAGACTGGTACCAGTCGACTTTCGACCCTGATGCGCCGATTGCCGACAGTTTCAAGCGGAACACGATGAAGGTGCTGGAGGCCTTCGCGGCACACGGCGTACGAGGGACATTTTTCGTCCTGGGGCTGGCCGCCGAAAAGGCGCCGCAGGTCGTCAAGCGGATCGCCGACGCCGGACACGAGGTCCAGAGCCACGGTTACGGACACCGGTCCAACTTCGACGCCTCGGAAGAGACCGTTCGGCAAGACCTCTTGCGGAACAAGGCACTCCTGGAGGACCTGGCCGGCCGGGAGGTCTACGGCTACCGTTCGCCGTGCTTCTCGGTGGACGAGCGGAACCTGTGGGTCCTCGACGTGCTGGCCGAGACGGGACACCGGTACGATTCGTCGGTCTTCCCCGTCAAGACGTCCCGCTACGGCATGGCCGGTTACCCGCCGGAGCCGCGCATTGTGGCCACGCCGCGCGGTCACAGGATCGTTGAAGCGCCTGTGGCGTGCTTCGAGTGGCTGGGCAGGCGGCTCCCCGTCGGGGGCGGCGGGTACTTCCGCCTCTGGCCTTACTGGGTGATCCGGAAGGCCTGGTACCAGATCGAGGCGGCGGGCCGGCCGGGCATCGTCTACCTGCACCCGTACGAGTACGACCCCTCGCAGATGCACAGGTATCGCGGCCAAGTCCCCCTTAAGATGCGGCTGCACCAGGGCGTCGGACGGAAGGGCTTCCCCCGGAAGGTCGACCGCCTGCTCTCAGAATTCCGCTTCGGACCCATCGAAGAGGCGCTGGCCGACCTCCTGAAGGCGCTCCCGAAATAGCCGCAACGGCCGGTGCTCGGCCGCCCCCTTACCTGCACCCACCGCCGGTTTTTTGGGGGCTATTGCATGTTCCGGCTGATAGTATATGTGTCGCGCACTCTCCGGCGGGCAGGTGCTCCCGGACGGAAACTGCAAGGACCGATCTCTGCGGATCACGATAATAGCGTGTTTGTCGCTGATCAGCCTCGCGGCTGTCGTCGGCAAGTCGTATTTCCTGGCTCCGACGCGCCTCGGGTGGTTCATGATGCTGGCGAACGTGCCATACGAGACGTTCTGCCGGGGGTGGCGGAAGCGCTGGCACGCCGACGCGCTGGCGATGCTGGGCTTGGGCGCCGGGTGGACGGCGGTCCTGGGTCCGTGGGCGGGCTTGGCGTGGGTGACCGTCTACGGGTCGGCCTGGGCCTACACGCTGATCCTGGATTTGAAGTGGCGGAACGGCACCCTCACGGTCCAGGACGCACGATACGCGGGGGAGATTCCGCTTCCGTTGCCGAAATTGATCCTTCACGTAAAAGGACCGGTGCTGAAACGCGGGAAGACGCACGATCTGGGCGCGTGGCCGGTGGGCCGGAGAGAAGCGTTCGAGTTCATCATTCTGAATCCCGCCGACAAGGTGCATTGCCAGTTTCCCCTCCGGTTTGAGTTGAAGACTTCGAGCGAGGCCATCCACATCGAAAACGACCCATCAGGCGAACACCCGGGGCCGGACCCCGGCGAAGTGCTGCGGCTGCCGTTGGCGCTGCGGGCCGCGGGGGCGTCGGGCGAGGTGCGGCTGGCTTACCGGCTGACGCTGGGGTCGTACACGCAATCGGGGACCCTGCGAATCGGAGAGATTTTCGAGCCGACCGGCGTCCACGTAAGCGGTGTGAAAATCGATCGGTGGAAAGGCGGGGCGCGCGGCGCGTGGTGCTGGCGCGGCGATGTGGACCTTTACGACCCCGCGACGTGGCAGTCCATCGAAGGGCTGCGGCCGAGTTTCGAATTGGCCCGCCGCTTCCGCGTACCGCACACCCTGTTGCTCTCGGCCCGGCTGACGCTCGACGAGCAGGAAAGCGCTGCTCACAGCAAGGCGATTGGGCTTGACCGACGGAGCCGCGATATTCCGCGGTTTGCCGAATGGCTCCGGCAGGAGATATATTTGGCCAACGAGATGGATTGGCCGGTCGAGGCCCCCAAGCGGTATTTCTGCGAATTGGGCAATCACTATTGGCTGCACTACGGCACGCATTCATCCGCCGACCCGGGAAACCACTGGCAGACCTGGGTCGGCCCCGGCGTCGGCCGGTATCCATGGACCGACGCCAACGGCGACTCGCTGAAGGAGCAAACGGACAACTCGTTGCAGTGCGTCCGGACGTTCCAGAAAGTGCTGAACTACACGCCGACGGTCTGGGGCATCCCCGGCCGCGCCAACGACCGCTACACGCCGCAGGCCATCGAGGCGTCCGGGATGCTTGTGGCCGGCGACTCGGATTGCCAGGCGTTCGTGAACGTTTTCTGCCAACCGCCGCCGCACCACCCCAAGGGAACGACGCACCTGGTGGAACTGAGCAAGAAGTACCCGGGCGACCCGCTCTTCGGCAACCAGTTGGCGATGCTGAAATATTGGACCTACCACGCCCGCCGGCACGGCCGCGTTATGCTTTTCATGGCGCACCATCACCTGCGCGGTTACGAGTCCGGCGCCTGTTTCCGCCTCACGGAAGAGATGCTGCGGGAGGTCCTCGCGGAAGGCGACGGCGATTTCTACCTTGGCACGATGACGGCGGTCGGCCTGTACTGGGAGCGCGTCCTTTGCCCGAAGCACAAATGGGTGGCCGCCACGACCGGCGCGGGGCTGGACTTTACGGTCGCCAACCGAGGCGACAAGGCCCTGGCCGCCATCCCCGTCGAGGTCCGGTTCAGCAACGGCAAGCGGACCTTGGCGCTCGTGGACATCCCCGCGGGCGGCTCGACAACCGTCAACTGGACGCGGGAGAAGGCATGAGCGGCGCCCGGGAGAAACTGGAGGCCGCCTTCGCCCAGTGGCTCGGCGCGAAGTACGCCTTTGCCTTCTGGAAAGGCCGCGTCGCGATGTATGCCATTCTGCGCGCCTTCGGCATCGGCGAAGGCGACGAGGTCATCGCGCCCGGGTACACCTGCGTCGCGGTGGCCCGGCCCATCAAGTACGTCGGCGCCAGGCCCGTCTATGTGGATATCGAGCCGGTGACGTTCAACATAGACCCCGCGAAGATCGAGGCCAAGTTGTCCGGCAAGACCCGATTGATTGTGGCCCAGCACACCTACGGTTACCCGGCGGAGATGGACGCCATCCTGGACATCGCCCGGCGCCGCAGCCTGCCGGTGATCGAGGATTCCTGCCTGGCCCTCGGCTCGACCTACAAGGGCCGCCGCACGGGAACCCTGACACTGGCCGCCTACTGGTCCATGCAGTGGAGCAAGACGTTCACGACGGGGGTCGGCGGCATCGCCACGACGGACGACGCCGACCTGGCCGCCAAGATCGAGCGTCTGGCGCGCGAGGAGGCTCGCGAGCCGGGCCTGAAGGAGGCGACGCTCTTGGCGGCGATGCGAACCGTCCACCGGCTGCTCGCCTTCCCGAAAACAGTGAGCCGGATGCAGGCCGTCTATCGCCGGCTGTCCGACGCCGGGCTGGTGGCAATCAATCCGCCCGGCGCCGAGCAGGTCCAGTTCACGCCGGCGTTCTTCAAGCGGCTGGGAGCCGCCCAGGCGCGGGCAGGCCTGCGGCACGTCCGTCGCCTGGACGCCAACCTCGCGCATCGGCGCCGCCTGATGCGCCTCTACGATCGCCTCCTGGCGGAGCGCGGCTGGCCCATGCCCAGGATTCCCGATTATATGGATCCCGTGCTGGTCCGGTATCCGGTTCGCGTGGCGGACAAGGCGGCGGCCATCGCGCTGGCGCAGGCCCGCCGGCTGGAATTGGGGACGTGGTTTGACTGCCCCCTGCACCAGATAGACGTGCCGATGGAAACGTTTGACTACGCGTGGGGAATGTGCCCGATTTCCGAAAAGGCCGCCCGCGAGACAGTCAACCTCCCCACGCACCCGCGCGTTGGCGAGCGGCTGGCCCGGCAGGTGGTGGACCTGATGTGCGAGATCGGACCGGCCCGTTAAGCGCGCCCGCGCTGCCGCCGCCACGCCCTCCCCCAGCCACCGCACCGACACAATCCCAAGACAGACGGCCTCAGCGACTCATACGGTGCGCTTCCGGCTTCGGAACGAACCGGCCCTTCAGGATGACCCACGACCAGAAACCCTTGAGCGCCCCCACGCCGTAAGAGAAATGAATGGTCGCGCAGGCCACGGGGGTCAAGAGGGCAACGCCCCAGCCGTGACGGTGGGCCGCCCAGAAAATGTTGGCGACCAGGCCCAGGGCGTAAACAGCGGCATAGGCGGCCAGGGCCAGCCACATCGGCCACCATACAAACCCCGCGATCCCCAGGACAATCCAGCCGAGCACGAAGATGATCGGCACAACCTGCCGCAGGTGGGCGGGGCGTTTGCGTTTCTGGATGGTCCGGATTCGCCAGAAACCATATTGGTAATACTGGCGGGCGAGTTTCCAGAGGCTGGTGCGCGAGTAATACTGGACGCGGACCGACTGGGTCATGTATTGCTTGCCGCCGGCCTCCACCAGCCGCTGAGTCAACTCGTCGTCCTGGTTGCGAACCAGTTCCTCATCGTACAAACCGATCTTGTCGAACACCCACCGCCGCGTGGCGCCAAACGGCACAAGCGGCACGTAACCTTCCTGGACGCCGAGGCGCCAATTGCCCGCGCCGACGCCCGCGGGACTGCTCTGGGCGGCGGCAACGACCTTGCCGATGTAACTGGCGGCGACGGTTTCCATCACGCCGCCGGCGCGCCAGACGTCGGGGTGCTCGACCAGGATGCGGTTGCACTCGGCCATGTAGTTGGGCGAAACAAGCGTGTGGCCGCTCAGGACGGTGACGACGTCGCCGGTCGAGTGGCGGATGCCGATGTTCGCGCCACACGGCATGATGCGCAGGGGATTGTCGAACAACCGGATCCGCGGGTCTTCCTTGGCCAGACGTTCGATGATTTGGCGCGTGCCGTCCTGGCTCATTCCATCCGCCACAATGATTTCCATCTTGTCGGCGGGATACTCGTTCGCCAGGACGCTCCGAATACACCGCTCGACCCAATCAGCCTCATTGCGGCTCGGAATGACCATGCTGAACGTCAGTCGGGTCGCCTCTTCCGTCATTGTTTTCCCTCATTGCGCACCCGCCGCGGCGTCCGGTGCAACAACTTCGCGATCATCCACCGCCGTTCCAGGCGAGCCCGATCGCGCGGGGCAATCTCGCCGCCGCCCCCCCGCGACCGGAGGTAATCCAGCACGTCGCTTACGGGAACAAACCATCCCCGGCGGGCCGCCATCATTTCCATTAATCGGCAGAACTCCGGATTCAGCACACCCTTTCTCACGAATCCGGCGCCGAAGTGCGTGTAGAGAATGCAGACGCCCTGCTCCGCATCCAGCCGCTCCTGGCGGCGCGGGGCGAGCGCCTCGATGAACGTCTCAACGTCGGCCGCCTGCACCGAAGTAAACCAATAATTCACGTAGGGCTTGGAAGGGTCGCGGTAGGGAATCTTGGGATAAATTTTCAGCAGGTTGATCTCGCGGAACACGAAATTGCGGACGTACTGAATGTGTCGTTGGGCCAGGTCGCCCCAGAAATAAGGGCTGGCCGGATCGTGCCCCTCCATGCGGCGGTCCTTGCCCAGGGTCGCCAGGCGGTACAGGAACCGATAGCGGCGCGTGCCAAGCCGGGCCGCCCCCCAGTAGAGGCTTTCCCGGTTCATCGAATGGTTGCAGTGGATGCGGGGATAATGGCCGATCAACTGCTTGAAGGTCTCCAGCCCTCGAGCCGTCTCCTCGCGGACGGAACTGTGGCTCGTGGCCCCGTGAGAGGCGATCTCAAACCCCTGCTGTTTCAACTTCAGGACGAAGTCCAGGTACTGCGGGTCGGCCAGCGTGGAGCCGCCAATGCGCGACGGCTGCGTCGGCGCCAGCGCCCAGACGCTCTTCGTGGTCCGCATGCCGAGGCGGGCCAGCAGCGCATAGACCGGCCCGACGTTCTCGACGGTCGCGAGATCCGTGTCGTCAAAGATCGTGAAGGCAAAGCGTTTATTGCCGGGGAACGCCATGGGTACGCCTCGTGCCAAGGGCTACCTCATTGTATCGGCAGTGAGAAAAATTGGCCAGAAGATAGCAACCGCCATGAGGCGGCATCGCCGCCTTGTCTTGCCGCCGCCGACTCGCTATACTTCGGCGAAGTCGGGTCGCCTTTCAACGCCTGATTCAGGCCGGATGAATGGACGGTCGCGGCACCACATGAGGCAGCCGGGTCAACATTCGGAGACGGCCGTTGCGGTTCCCAGCGGCGCGTGGTACGGCGACCGTGCGCTGGAGGTGACGTTTCCGCCGGGGTGGGAAGTGCACCTGATGGCCCCGGCGGACGCTCCGGCCATGGACGATGCCGCCATTGACCGCGCATTGGCGGCTCCGGTCGGCACGCCTCGCCTGCGCGACCTGGCCGCCGGGAAGCGCAGCGCCATCATCGCCATTGACGACCTGACGCGGCCGACCCCCGTTCCTCGCTTTCTGCCGCAACTGATCGGCGAACTCACGGCCGGGGGCATCGCCGAGTCCCGGATTGGGCTGCTAATGGGCACGGCGGCACATCGGCCGATGGCGGCCGACGAGGTCGCCCGCAAACTCGGCCCCTCGGTGGCGGCGCGGTTCACGCCGATCCTGCACGACTTCATGGGCCCCGACATCCGCCGGGTGGGGTGGGTCCTGGGCGGGCCGGTCCATCTGAACCGCCATTTCCTCGATGCGGATTTGCGAATCGTCGTCGGCGGCGTGATTCCGCATGCCGAAACCGGATTCGGAGGCGGCGCGAAAATGGTGGTGCCGGGACTGAGCGGGCACCTGACCATCGCACACTTTCACGGGGCGCTGCCGCCGCGGCCGGCCGGGCAACTGGAAAGCACGGAGAGGCTAGACAGGCGGGCGTGGGCGGAAGCGGTGGCGAGACACGTGGGCGTGGATGCGGCGGTCTGTGCCGTGGTGAACTCGCGGCGGGAACTGGCAGGGTTGTACGTGGGTGATGTGGTCCAGGCGCATCGGACGGCAGCGCGGCAGGCAAGGGCCATCGGCCGCACCGATGTGCCGCGCAACCTCGCCGAAAATACCGACGTGATCGTCGTCAATGCGTATCCGCTGGACACGGACCCCGTCCAGATGGGAAAGAGCCTCGCGGTCGGAACGAAACTGGCGGCGCCGTTGATGGTGCTCATCAACAGCGCATCGGATGGGATCATGTATCACGGAATGGGGATGGGGTGCGGGGTGGAGTGGGGACGGCTGTTGCGGAACGTGCCCGGATGGCTGGCCAGTCCGCGGCGGATGGGGACGTGGCTGAGGGGAATGGTCACGGCGATCCGGAGTCCGATTCTGGCGGCGAGGTTCTGTTACTTCACGATGAACGGGCTGCCTTACGAAACGTTCAAGAAACGCACGGCGGATCTCGGGCCGGAATCCGAGGCGCGGCCGACAGAGCACGGAGAGGGAAATCCGCTGGTGTGGTCGCCGACGATTCCAAGGTGGGGGTTCCGGCGGAAGCATCCGCACGGGCGGCTTTATCGGGAGTGGGCGCCGCTGGTGGCGGAGGTCGGGCGACGATTCAAGAAACCGCGAGTGCTGGTGTTCCCGTGTGCGCCAATGCAGTTGGTGGAAGTCCTCTGAGAGAGCGAGGAAGGTAATTACGTGACGTTGGTGACAACCACCGCCAAACCGAACGTTCTGATTCTCGGAGCCCACAACAAGGCGGCGCTGCCGCTCATCGAGTCCGCCCACGCCCACGGCCGGCGGGTCATCGCCGGATCGCACCGGCGGTACTGCGCCGGGTTTTATTCGCGGTGCGTGCGCGAGCGGCTCCTTTATCCGTCGTCCGAAGACGAGCCGGAGGCGTGCCTCACCTTTCTGCTTCGGTATGTCGCGCGCGGCCACATCGACATGCTCTACCCCGTCGGCGATTCGGCGACCGAGATCGTGGCGCGCCACCAGGACGACTTCCGCCGATATACCCATCTCGCCCTGCCGCCCTACGAAGTGTTCCGGGAAGGGCGGGACAAAATCCTGACGCTTCAGGCGGCGGCCCGCGCCGCCGTTCCCATCCCCCGGACGTGGTATCCCCACGAGCAATCGCTCGAAACCGTCGCACGCAAGGCCTCCTACCCGTGCCTCATCAAGCCGGCCATCTCGGCCGGGGCGCGCGGCATCACGCGGGTCCGGTCGCCCGAGGAACTGCTGGCATCGTTTTCGGAAATCGAGAAGCGGTTCGGCCGTTCGTTCGTACAGGAATTCGTCCCCCAGACCGGCATGCAATACAAGGTGGATGCCGTTATCGGAGAGGGAGGTGAGGTGCTGGCCGCCGTGGTCTACGAGAAACTCCGCTACTATCCTCCGACCGGCGGCTCAAGCGTCTGCAACCGGACGGTCCGGCGGCCCGACGTCCTGGACAACGCCCTTCGCGTCCTCCGGGAACTCCGCTGGTACGGGTTCTGCGACTTTGACTTCATCACCGACCCTCGCGACGGCGCCGTCAAGTTGATGGAGATCAACCCGCGGTTCCCCGAGTGCTACCGGGCGACCTGCGCCGCCGGCCTCGACATGACCGAAATGATGTACCAACTGGCCCACGGGGTGAAACCGCCGCCGCACCTCGACTACGAAACGGACCGGTACGTGCGATTCCTGCCGGGCGACCTCCTGTGGTTCCTGACGAGCCGGGACCGGTGGTCCGAACTCCGGAACTGGCTGCATTTTTTCTCGCCCCGCGTCCAGTACCAGCTCTGCTCCCTCCGCGACCCTGGCCCCTTGATGGGGTACCTGCTGGAAAACGTCGGCGTGTTGCTGGACCGCCGGCGCCGGCAGGCGCGACTGCGCCTCCGGCAGGCCCGGCAGCGACCGTATTGAGATCGTCAACAAGCCCAGGACGGCGACCCTTCGCCACGTGAGAGGCCGGCCCCGCGCTATCCTTTCGTCCCAATAACAACATACTGCGCTCCCAGCGGCAGCCACGCCAGCCGGCGTTCCAGGAACCTCAGCCCCCGCAGGAAGTGCGGAAAGAACACGGTGTACCGGCGGCGGACCGACACCCACCCCGCCCGGCGGCACAGTCCCTTGGCCTGCCGCGGCCACAGCAGGGTCGCATCCTTGTCGAACTCGCAGGTGCTGACGGCGCGCCGCGTCAGCGGATTGAGGGGGTTGTGTTCGAAGACGAACAGCAGGCCGCCGGGCTTCAGAACCCGACGGGCCTCCTTTAGCGAGGCCTCGGACTGCGGTTCATTCATGTGATGCAGGACGGTTGCAAAGAGTGCTACGTCGGCGATGTCTGATGCCAGCGGAACGGCTTCGCCCCCGGCACAGATGAACCGGATCCCCTGGCCGGCCCGCGCGGCCGCCACCTGCAGAGACTCCAGCGAGGGATCCAAGGCCAGTGCCGTGGCGCCGGCGAAACACTCGGCTAGGGCCATCTCGATCTTGCCCGTGCCGCAACCGATATCGAGGAACACCAGGCCATCGAGCGGGCGGCCCGTTTCGGCGAGGTAATCGTGGATGAGCCGCAACTTGGCGCGGGCAAAGTAATAGGAATCCTCGCCGCTGGCCGCGATGTTAGCAGTGTGGATTTTCTCGTATCGGCGAGCAACCCGGTCAAACTCGGCCATCGGCGGCCCCACTTCCATGTCCGGCGTGCAGGCCAGGGAATCCGCCCCCGACGGGGCCAGCCTGGTCCGGCGACACGTTGACGGTCTCTCGCAGGAAATACAACGGGCGGGCCTTGACTTCGTCGAGGATGCGCCCGATGTACTCCCCTATGATGCCAAGGGTCAGCAACTGGAACGACCCCAGAAATGTAATCAGTGCCGCCAACGACAACCAGCCGGGGAGCACTCGATCGGTAAACGCCCACAGGAACACTGCGACTAGCACATAAAGGCCGCACAGGCTGATGGCTGCGAAGCCTGCGTAGAAGGCGAGCCGCAACGGAACCCACGAGAACGAGATGATCGCGTCAACCGCCAAGCGGAACATTTTCGTCAAGCCGTACTTGGTCTCGCCAGCCACACGCGCCGCCCGCTCATACTGTACGCATGTCTGCGGGAATCCGATCCAGACCGAAAGACCGCGCATGAACCGATGGCGTTCCCGCAGACCGCGCATGGACTCTACAGCATGGCGGCTGATGAGTCGGAAGTCTCCTGTGTTTCGTGGGATACTGAGGCCGGCGATGCGGCCGAGCAGCCTGTAGAAGATAGATGCCGTTGCCTTTTTGAAAAAGCCCTCGCCGTGGCGTACGCTTCGCTGGGCGTAGACTACATCGTAGCCCTCGCGCCACTTGGCGGCCATCTCGTGGACCAGTTCCGGCGGATCCTGGAGGTCGGCGTCCATGATGACCACAGCATCACCGGAGGCGTAGTCGAGCCCGGCGGTGATGGCAACCTGGTGTCCGAAGTTCCGCGACAGGGCGAGGACTTTAACGGCGGGGTTGCGATGGGCTTCGTCGACCAAGATTTCCAGGCTCCGGTCCCGGCTGCCGTCATCAATGAACACGTACTCATAGTCGTCGCCGGCGGGGCTCTTGAGACCATAGAGGCGGTCCAGCAGCGCCCTCAGACAGGCCTCCTCGTTGTACACGGGTATCACCAGCGATATGCGTGCCATGGACGTGTCTTCTCTTTCGTTCGACCCCTCGCCATTGCGGAACGGCACCACCTCGGTTCGAGCCGGACGTTGGCGCTGCCGTGGCTTCGCCGCGATCGCCATGGCATTTATCGGGCGGCCGAAGGCCTCGCTTTACCCAATGCCCAACCGGCTGGCACCACGAAGGCTGCCGCCTGCGTCAAACACCACCATTATTGCACACTTTGAGTGCTTGACAAGCCCTCATCCTGCCGAAAAACATAACGATCATGCGAGGCACGGCCATGTCGGACAAACTAGAGCGCATCGGGTTTCGCCTCCGCTGGGTCGTTCTGGCCTGGATCGTCGGCATGTGGGCCAATTTTCTCTACCACGTGGCCGGAGACAAAGGCGCTGCGTTCGTCGAAAAGGCCCTCTCATGGATTCGCTAACCGCGCTGGCGTTGGGCACCGCGATCGCCGTCATCCTGACCGGCACTGGCCGGTTGATTTTGAGGTTGCTTCGCTTCGAGGCCACGCGGCCCGAGTTGACAGCGGCCCTTTCGCTGGCCACCGGGGCCGGGGCGTATTCCTACCTGTTCTTCGCGCTGGGCCACGCCGGCATCATCCACACCGGGCTATACTGGGGCGTTTTCGCAGCCGGCCTTGTGGGAGCCGTCGCGGGGGGGCGGTTCATCCTGCGCGACTTCCGCGGCGTGCGCTGGGACCTGCCGGTGCGGCGCCCGAAGTGGCTCTTCTGGTGGTTTGCCGCCGCCATTCTGGTATGTGTGTCGATGGCGCTGATTTCGGCCACCGCCCCGGTCAGCGACTACGACAGCAAGGAGTACCATGTCGGGCTTGTCAAGCGTTACTTCCATGATGGGGGCATCCGCTTCTACTTCGACAGTGTCGCGATGTCCTTCTATGTCGGCCAGACCATGCTGAACCTGTGGGTCATGAAACTTGGTCCAGACTCGGCCTGTCAGGTCTTGACGTGGTGGTGCTGCGCGGGCCTGCTTGGAGCGGTTTATGCCATCGGTCGAACCCTGTTCTGTAACCGCGCCGCCCTTTCGGCAACGGCGCTCGTGGCCGCTTGGCCGCTGTTCGCCGAGCGAAGCATCCAACCGTCACCCGACCTGACGTCGGCCCTGTTTGCAGTCCTGTTCGTCGCCATTCTGGCGGACCAGCGCGAGCGGCTGACTCCGGTTGGGGTGGCGTTGGCCGGTGCGATGGCTGGTCTGGCGGTCGCCTTCCGGATGAACAACATGCTGTACCTGCCGGCGGCCTCAGTCTTCGGGCTGGCGTGGTGGTTCGGCGAGTGTCGCCTGACGTTGCGGCGCGGCGTGGTGTTAGGTGCCGTGGCGACTGCCTTCTGCGTGCTCTTCTTCCTGCCTTGGGCTGTCCGGAACTACCTGTGGACAAGCAACCCCGTGTACCCGTTCATGTCGCAGATATTCCCGGGCCCCATGTGGAACGCCCAGTGCGGCAACCTCTGGCACACCAACCCGGCGTACAACAACTTCTGGTCGTGGCTGACTCACTGGCCGCTGAAGCCGCTCCAGTTCGTCCGCTACGGAAGCCTAACGTTGGCCCTAGTGCCGCTGGCGCTGATTTTCGCGGACCATCGGCGGGCCTCGTTGATCCTGCTGGTGCCAGTGGTCGTGGGTATCGCGACCGTGGCGTACTTCTCGCCCGACGATCGGTATTTCGTCGCCGTGTTGCCGCTGGGAGCGGTCCTTGGCGGCTACGCCCTAGCCAGGCTGCTCGACTGGGGCGGGTGGTTCTCGCGCCTCCTAGCCGTGCTGGCCGCGCTCCTGCTGCTGGGCGACCTGGCGATGGCAGGCCTCTGGCACCAGCAGTTTATCCGGGCCACGGTCGGCCTGACGCCGCGCGAGGAGTTCATCCGCAACTCGTCGTCCTACTACGACGACTTCGTCTGGATGAACAAGAACCTTCCGCCCGACGCCAAAATCTTGATGTTCTACCTCGAGGAGTACCGCCTCGAGCGGCCGACCATCCGGTTCCGTGACAAACTCACCGCTCACATCGAACTGTTCGATCTGGAACAGTATGCGGATGCCGGCCAATTGGCCCGGGCCCTGCACAAGGCGGGCGTGACGCACTTCTTCTTCCCCGACCCGAAGGCCGAGGCAACCCACCTGAACTGGAGCAAGGAAGCCCTGACCGCCAAGGGAATTCATCTGTTCACCGACCTGTATGAAAAACATGGCGTTCTGGCACACCACAATCCCAAGAGCCTCATCGCAGGACGTCTGTACAGTCGCACTTATGTTGGAACATACCTGTACCGCCTCATACCTCCCGAGGCCGAGCCATCTCACCAGTCTCGTTCGGGCAAGACGGCTGGCCCCTGAGGCACACCAAAATCCACTCACGCGGCCTACCGGTGCCCCGCCGAAGTCTCCTGCCTGACAATGGCCATGACCTCGACCGTGCGGCGAATCCAGGCGTCATAGTCGAACTTGTCGCGAATAATCTCCCGCCCGCCGTGACCGAGCGCCGGCGGCGCCCACCTCGTCCAGTTTGTCTAGGCAGACCTTGATGAAGTCCGGGTCGACGGCCGAGTGTGCACTCAGGAGGAGGATCGTGTCGCCACGGCTGGCCTTGACGGCCCGGTTGAACGCGTACGGGGCGATGCGGACGGCCAGTTCGTAAAGTCGGGCCTGCGGCGCCCCGATGTCCGGGTAGAAATACTGGGTCAGGAAGCAAATCCGCACGCGGTTCATCCCTCCTGTCGGCCGACGGGCCGAGCGCCGGCGGCGTCCCCGAGAATGGCCTCGATCTGCTCGACCAGGCGGCGGCGGTCGAAGTGGTCGGCGGCCAGCGCCCGGCCGCGGTCGCCCATGGCGCGGGCCGCTTGCGGATCGGCCCGGAGCCGCTCCAACGCCCGGGCCAGGTCGGCGGGGTCGTCGGGCTTCGCCACGAGGCCGCAGCCGGCCTCGCAAACCAAGCTGGTAAGTTCAGCGTCCACGTTCGTCACGAGCGGTCGGCCCGACGCCAGGTAATCGAAGAACTTGTTGGGCATCACGTACTGCATGCCGGGCCCGGACCGGTTGATCATGAGCATGGCGTCGCACGCCTTGAGGATGCCCGGCACCGTGCTGCGCGGCACGGGCGGCAGGAACCGCAGCACGGACCCCAGGTCGCGGCGGCCGGCCTCGGCCTCGAGGCGCGGCTTCTCGGAACCGTCGCCGATGAGGATGATGCGGATGCCCGGGCGCCCTTTGAGTTCATCGGCCGCATCGAGCAGATAATCCAACCCGTTCACCCGGCCGTGCGCCCCCAGGTAGACCGCCACCCAGGCGCCCTGGAGGCCGTGGCGGCGGAGGAACTCGCGGTCGGGCTCCGCATCGAACGCCGCCACATCGACGCCCGTCGGGATGAAGTGGACCTTGCCCGCCGGCACGCCGCGCGCGACCAGCCGGTCGCACATGCGGCGGCTGATGGCGCAGACGGCGGCCGCCTTCCGGTAGAACCACTTCTCGAAGAACGTGCTCACGGTCAGGAGCAGCCGGCTCTTCAGAAACCCTGCCTTGAACGGCACCTCCGGCCACAGGTCGCGGATCTCGAAGACGTACGGGATCCGCCGCAGGTACCACGAGACCAGCCCCGTCAGGCCGACGGTCAGCGGCGTGGAACTCGCCAGCAGCACGTCGTAGCGCGGCAGGCGCAGCACCACGAGCATCGAGAGCAACGTGAAGGCCAGGAACGAGGCGATGCGGCGGGCAAAACCCATCCGCTGCCGGTAATCGACCCCCAGGCACACGACCTCGACGCCGCCGAATCGCAGGCGCCTGACCAGGCCGCGCGGCACGTCGGTGCCCTGCGCCAGATACCCGCGCCCGCAGATGACCGTCACCTCGTGGCCCGCGGCCACCAGCAGGCGGGCCATGTCGTAAGGCTTCGTCGAGCCTACGCCGTCCAGCATGAAATGTTGGTACACCATGACGATGCGCATGGGCTCACACGGGCTCAGGTGCTCAGGCACCGCTCGAAGGCCGCCAGAAGGCGGCCGACCAAGCGGTTGATGTCGCCCTTCTCGACAGCGAGCCGACGATTCAGAGGCGCGGCGGCCGCCCGCAGATCGGGCCGCGCCAGCGCCTCGGCGAGCCGGTCGGCCAGGGCTGCATCGTCGCCCGGCGGAAACAACAGCCCGGTCCGGCCGTGCTCGACCCATGGCCGGTTGGCCTGAATGTCGCTGACCACCGGGAAAGTCCCCGTGCTCAGGGCCTCAAGCAGCGACTGGCTGGTGCCGTCGCTCTGGGAGGTCGAGACGTAGACGTCGCGGCTGCCGAGCAGGGAGGGTAGTTCGGCATACTCGTAGCCCGGGAGAAACGTTACGACGTCCTCGACGCCGTGTTCGCAGACCAGCGCCTTCGTGGACTCGACCTGGGTTCTGCTGGTGAACGTGAGGTGGCACCGCACGCCGCGCGCCTTCAACCGTGCCATGGCGCGGACAAGCGTGGCGTGGTCGTAGAGGGGCTTGTGTGCCCGGGTGCAGATCAACTCTCCGGCGTTCGGCCGCGCCGCGGGGTCGGTATAGGCCAACTCGCGCGTGTCGATCCCGATCGGCATGACGAGCAGTTTTGCGGCGTCCACGCCGACCGTGCTGGCAAGCGTCTGGGCGAGCGGCTCTGAAACGGCATGGACGAGGACGGCCCGTCGGCACACCCAGCGGAAGACGGCCCGCCAGAAGCGGCTGCCGATCCGCTGGTTCACATCGCTGCCGAGGGCGCTAACAACCACGTGGGGATGGCCACTCAGACGCGCCAGCACCCCCGCCGAACTCAGATAGAGCGCGAGCAGGACATCCGGCCGGGTCTCACGAAGGGCGCTGCGAAGCGAGCCCACCATCTTCAGGTAGACCGACCTGGCGTTTGTCTCCCACGGCTTGAAATCCGGGGGGCCCAAGACACGCATTCGTATCCTACCGCCGACCCCGAACTCGAACGACGTCATGGAAATAATCTCCGCCTCATGGCCAAGCCGGACGAAGGCCTCGGCCAACTGATGGCCGAAGGGGCTGACGCCGTGTGTGAGGACTGCAATGCGCACCTGATTCTCCCCTGTCGGAGTAGGCGACGGTTCAAACAGCCGGAGACAGCGCGTCCCACATGTCCGCCAGCGAGCGGCGCCAGGGGATGCGGGGCTGCCAGCCGGTGGCTTTCCTCAATTTGCCTGCGTCGCCCGTGATCGACGGCACGTCGCCGGGCCGCAGACGCGCCAGGTCCTCGCGGACCGGGATGTCACGCCCGGCCAGTCGGATACATTCCACAAGCATTTCCCGGATTCCGACAGCCTCGCCGGAGGCGATGTTGAAGACCTCGCCGTCGACCTTCTCATCGGCGGCAAGCAGCAACGCCATGGCGGCAGCGACGTCGCGGACATCGGTGAAATCACGCAGCGTCGAGGTGTTGCCGACGCGAACCTCGGCCGCTCGCCCCGCCGCAACCTCGGCAACTTGATGGAGAAACGCCGCTGGAACGAGGCCCGAAGGCTGGCCGGGCCCGAGGATGTTGAAAGGCCGCACGGCGATGACCGGCACACCGCCGTCCCGTGCGTAGAGCATCGCCCAGGATTCCTGAAGCGTCTTACTGAGCCCGTACGGCGTGGTTACGTTCAGTGGATGGGACTCGTCCACCACCTCGCACCCGCCCGGATCGATCCCGTATTGTGCCGCCGACCCCACGATCAGCATCCTAGGAGGCCTCGGCCGCGCTGCAACGGCCGCGAGCAGGTTGCTGCACGCCCGCACGTTGACCTCGAAGCACGTTTTGAGGTCGGTTCTGGGGGGTGCGGCAGCGAGGTGGGCGACGGCCGAGGGTTCATAGTCGACAAGCGTGCGGTGAACCTGGGGCGTGTCGGCCAGGTCGGCCTTGACCCAGCAAACGCGGGGGTCGGACTTGCCGGGCCGGAGATCGAGGGCGATGATGCTTTCGGGTGGCTCGGGGCGGTTGAGCAGGTGGCGGACCAAGTGCGAGCCGACAAACCCCGCCGCCCCTGTGACGAGCACGCGCTTGAGGTAGGACAACGTCACGGTCGGTGCACCTTCCCGGGCGGCAACAGGGTCTTCATCAGCGTATCGAACTGCGCATTGGCCGCGTCGTAGTCGTCGGGGCGGCCGATGTCCAGCCAGTAGCCCCGGTGTGGGAAGACCCGCGCCTTGATCTCCCCCGCGACGCACGCCCGCATCAGGTTGTCGAACCCGTAGGGCGTATCGGCGGGCACAACGTCGAGGACGCGGCGGCTGACCACGTACACGCCCATGCTGACACTGAAGTGGTAGACGGGCTTTTCCTGGAACCCGACGACGCGGTTCTCGCGATCGGACTCGAGGACGCCGAAGTCGATCTTCGAGTCGCGTTCGAAGGTCGCCACGGTGATGTCGGCGTCGTGCCTGGCGTGCTCGTCGGCCAAGCAGCGGAAATCCAGGTCGGTAAGCACATCGCCGTTCATGACGAAGAAGGTCTCGGGCAGGTCTCGGATGAGTTTGAGCGGGGCGATCGTGCTGAGGGGCTTGTCCTCCTGGCTGTAGTCGATCCGCAGGCCCCACCGCTCGCCCTCCCCAAAGTAGGCCATGATCAGGTGGGCGAGATGGTTGACGGCCATGGTCACCCGTTCGACGCCGGCCCGCTTCAGTTGCATCAGGACGATTTCGAGGACCGCCCTGTCGCCGACCGGGACAAGCGGTTTCGGAAGCGTGGCTGTATAGGGGCGAAGGCGCGTGCCCTTGCCACCTGCCAGGATCACGGCTCGCATCGACAGGCTCCTAGACGTTGTAGACGTCCGGCTTGTAACGTTCGAGGTGCGTCCGGATATACTCGGCCGTTCGTGACAGGCCGTCGCGGAGCGACGTCTTGGGTTCCCAGCCGGTCAGGGCTCGCAGCCTGTCGGCGGAGCAGATGAGGCGCATCACCTCGCTCTTTTCCGGCCGGACCCGCTCCTGATCGCAGACCATCTCGACCTCGACACCCAGGACCTCGGCGATGAGCCGCACGAGGTCGCCGATCGAAATCCCCTTGCCGCTGCCACAGTTGACGACCTCGCCAACGGTCCGCTTGGACTCGCCGACGGCCAGGAACGCTGAGGCGGTGTCTTCGACGAAGGTGAGGTCGCGGACAGGGTCCAGCGAACCGAGGCGGACCTGCTTGGCCCCCGACACGATCTGGCTGATGATGGTCGGAACGACGGCCCGGGCCGACTGGCGCGGGCCGTAAGTGTTGAACGGGCGCAGCGTGGCCACGGGGGTCCCGAACGACAGGTAAAAACTCTCGGCGATCTTGTCGGCGCCGATCTTGCTAGCCGAATAGGGCGACTGGCCCTGGAGCGGGTGCTTCTCATCAATCGGAACATATTCAGCCGTCCCATACGTTTCGCTCGTCGACGTGTGGACGATCTTCTCGGTGCCCATGTCGCGGCACGCCTGGAGCAGGTTGAGGGTGCCGACCACATTCGTAAAAACGTAGTCCGCCGGAGCGACGTAGGAATAAGGAATCGCGATCAGCGCCGCCAGGTGCAGAACGACGGCCTGGTCCTTGACCGCCTCGCGGCAGAAGAAAGGGTCACGGATGTCACCGCTGATGACATCGATTGAGCGGCGAACCCCCGGATCCAACAGTTCGATCTGCCCCCAGTCGTTGCGGCTGTTGTAGTGGACGAAGGACCGGACCCGTGCCCCGGCGCGGACCAATGCTTCGCTGACATGACTCCCGATGAACCCGCCGGCGCCTGTCACAAGCACCCGTTTGCCGCGCCAAAAGCCCAAGCGTCTGTCCCTCCGTGTCCGTCGGTCTCCGTCCGGCGGGGCGCCCCTTCAGGGCCTACCCACCGAGCGGACTCGCACACCATCGGCCCCGGCGCGGGGCCGACTTGCGGCGGACGAACCCTTCGATGAGTTCCTGATAACGGCGTGCCATCGCCGCCGCAGAGAAGCGTTCGGCTCGCCACGACGAAGCGGCGCGCCCGTTGGTCGTCGCGCAGCACCGCCGCGGCCTCGCGCACGATTGCCTCTTCGTTGCCCACGGGTACTATACAGCCGCTCGTGCCACTGTGTCAATGAGTTCTCGCGTCCCGCCGGCGTCGGTCGCGACGACCGGCACGCCAGCGGCTACGGCCCCCATCACAGCATTGGGGAGGCCCTCGATGTCCGACGTCTGGATGAGCAGGTCCGAAGCGGCCAGGACGGGCGCGACATCGGCCTGAAAACCAAGAAATCGACATTGGTCTGCAAACCACAACTTGCGCGCGTACTCCTCCAGCGGCCGGCGCAGTGCACCCTCGCCGCTATACTCCCGCACAAGTTTTCGGGTCGCGTCGGCTTTTGTGAATTCCACGAAGGTCATGTGGCACCGGACACCGCGGATCTTGAGCCGCCCGATCGCGCGGACAACCGTCGCCTGGTCGTAAGCCCGCTTGTGGGCCCACGTACAGAGGATCCGTCCGGCATTCAGCCGGTCCAACAGCGCGATCAGCGGCAGCCAGCGCGTATCCGCCCACACCGGACACACCAAGAGCCTCGAAGAGTCAATCCCCACGCCCCGCTCGAGCGTGTCGGCAATCTGCCCGGCAACCGCTTGGACCAAGTCGGCCCGGCGGGCCATCCACCCGAAGGCAGCGCGTCAAAGGCTACTGCCGACGCGGCTCATGACGTCGCTCCCCTGCGCGCTGAGCACAATGTGTCGCGCCCCGTCCAGCGACGTGATCATCCCCGCCGAACTCAGGTAGGTGGCAAGGGGGATGTCTGGCTGGGACTCGCGGATAGCACGGCGAACGCGGCCCAACGTGTTCAGATAAGGAATCAACCGCTTCCGTGTCTCTTGCGGATTGAAGCTGGGTAGCCCGACGAGGCGAACAGGCTCGCCCTCGGCCGGTTCATAGGCCGACAGGGAGAACACCCCGGCCTCGTGGCCCCGCTCGGCGAATACCTGGGCATAGTGGTGCCCGAACGGGCTGATGCCATGCGTCAGGATGGCGTTCCTCATGCGCGGCTCCGTCCAAGGTGTTACGCCGACCTTCGGCCTGCCAGGAGTTTTTCATAGAGCGAGCCTATTCGCCCCACCATCGCGTCCACGCTGAAGTGGTTTTCCACGTGGACGCGTCCGCGTTCGCCCATTCGGCGAGCCTCCGGCATATTACGAAAGATGTCCCATAGCACGTCAGCAAAACGATCCGGCGCTCTGGGCGGAACCACGAAGCCCGCACGCGCTTCTCGGAGAATGATCGGCCCTTCCCCCACGTCTGTCATCACCACAGGCAACTGGGCCGCCATGTATTCCAGAACAGCCATGGGAAGCCCTTCAACGTCGGAGGTCAGTACACCAACGTGGGCTTCCGCCAGGATGGCCCGCACGTCGTTCCTCGCGCCGAGCAACTCGACGCACCCCGCAAGGCGCAGCAACGAAAGCAGGCTACGCACCTGGTCCATATAAGGCGAAGGGCCATCGGGGATTGCACCCACGCACAACCACCGCAACCCAGGCAACCGTTCGCGGAGCCGCGCCGCGGCATGCAGCGCCGTCGCATGGTTCTTGAGCAACCGAAGGTTTGCGACATGGACGACCGTGGGCGGCCCCTGCCACGGCGGCGTTCGCGGGGGTAGTTCAACGCCATTCGAAACAAAAAGACATCGCTCCGGGGGCAATGCGAGCAGACGGGCCGCCCGCTCGCGCAATGCCTGCGTGACCGCCAGGTACGCGTCCACATGGCGCAGCATCAACCAGTCGTAAACGCCGACTTTCCAGTCCCCCAGGGCCAGACCGTGATGGTCGTGGACGACGTGCAGGAACCTGGTTCGGCACAGCCGCCGCACGAAGCGGACAAGGTAACTTGGATGATGACTGTGGGAATGGACCACGTCGGCGCAACTGGCCTCGATATAGTCGGCCATCATGCGCATACCGCGCCGATCGAACCGCCAGGTGCGTTCGGCGCAGGCCACATGGACCTGCGGACTGACCGCCTCGCTCAAAGGCCCCATCGCCCGGCTGACCAAGAGGTGCGAGTCGTAGCCGCGCGCCGCAAGGGCGTTGGCGAGGCTGACGGCCACGCGCTCGGCCCCGCCCACGCTCAGGGTGTCCACCACCTGGACGATGCAGGCTGGGCTTGTCACGTCGAGCAACCTCCGCCGGCCGGAAGGCGCGCGGGCGGAAGGGACCGCCGCCCGGCCATCACCCCGCTAACCGGCCCGGCCGCGGCCCTCGACCGAAGCCCCTGCCACACGACGTTCGTATAGCCGATGAGACTCCCCAGCAGGATCCACCCCTCTTTCGAAGCATAGTACGGTCCACCCAGCCCCAGGAACAGCACCGTGAGGACCACGGCCCGCGTCAGGCCGGCCACACTCGCGGCCACCGGGTCGCTTCCATCCCTGCGGATGCGCCCGGCGCGGACCCAGAGGACCGCATAAATAGCAAAGTAGGCGACTGCGCCCGGCAGGCCCGTCGTTGCCGAGACCTCCGTCCAATCCGAGTGGGCGACCTTATACCCTGGCGTGTGAAGGATGAAGTTGCCGAGGCCCACGCCCACCAATGGGCTGCGAAGGATGAGGTCCAGCCCAATGCGATACATTTCCAGGCGCGTGCGGGTGCTTCCTTCGACCCTGCCGCCCCTGACCGACTCCCATGTGCGCTCGAACCTTTGGCCCACCCCTGCTCTGGCTGCGTATGAAACAAAGGCGTACCCACCGATAGCCAGCACGAGCATGACCGCCAACAGGACACGGCCCTGGCGTAGCATCGTTTTGCGGAAGCAGAACCATATCCAGAGCAGGTAGAGCACGCCCAGCCCAGCCACCGAACCCCGCGACCCGCTGAGAATACAGGCCATGGCCGCCAGGACCATCGGCACGCCCAGCAGGAGGTATTTGACCCTCCCCAGGCGGCCTGGGATGACCCAGAAATACATGAGGACAATAGTGGCAAAGATCATGAGCACGCCGAAATAATTGACGTCCTGCCCCAGACCAGTAAGGCGTCTGGCTCCCTCCTCTGCTTCGCGATAGGAGCCGCTCAGGATGCTTGCCGCCCCCACGATGGCCACCCCGACCAGGAGCGCAAGGAGACTGAACGACAGTTCCCTCCGGCCGCTCGTCTGGCCGCAGACGATGACCATGAGGACCCAAATCTGGAACACCGTAATCAGCCTTGAACGGAACAACTCGGGACTGAGGGCCGCAAAGGCCCCCGTCACGCCCCAGGCAACAAACGCCGCGTAGAAGAAGACTTCCATGCTCAGATAAGCCCTGGCTTGAAGCGTGTACAACAGGTACACGAAAGCGAGGAAAGCCCCGAAGGCTTGCACAGCGTAGTTCAGGTAGTACACCCTGGTAAAGGCCGTCGCCCCGATGATGAAAACCGCTACGCCGTAGGCGATGATGGATAGGGGGGGCGCCGGCGGCGCGCTTTGCGCAGCGCCAGCGTGTACCCGGTTCCAGTCGCCGCATGGCATCATCGTTCCGCCTCCCCGCGTTCCCCATCCCAAGCCACAACGATTGGCCTCACCCACCGTCTTCGTCCCGTCATGCGGTGGCTGCCCCTCTGCGGCGCCGAGACCACTGGCGCGCCCACAACAAGGCCCCGGGTCCCATGAATCCCAAGACCAGAGAGCCCCATCCCAACCAGGAAAACGGACACTGCACAAGGTACTTCAGCATCCAGCGAGCGCCCCGCCTGCGATCACCTGCCCACAAGTACCACCAACCGGCTTCAAAATGCAGCCGCCGGTAACGGCGCGGCGCCAGTCTTCGAATAATGGGACCGAACTCCGCGAGGATTTCTTCCGCACAGCGCGCGTGCGCCTGCTTAGTACTTGTGGACACCAATACCAGGCGGTCGTGCAACGGGTTTGGGGCATCGCTGTAGACCAGCCCTCCAGGTTCGAGATCGACGCGCATCTTCCAGCGAGAGATGAGTTGCATCATGAACTGCTGTGCGTGGCGACCATCTGTACACATGTGGATTTCTTCAAAAACCGCCCGACGGTAACAAAAGAGAAAATCAACGCGAGTGGCCCCGTCCAGCCATTTGAGCCAGCCCTCAAATCCAACATCCCCTTCGGGGAACGCCGGCACGGGAGACACGCTCCCATCATCATACACAAACGGCATAGCAATCACCCCCACCGCCGGCGAGGCTTCCAAGGCCATGCGGTGAAACCGTTCAAGGGCTCCTTCCATCAGGGCGTCGTCGCTGTCGAGTTGAACAATCCAGCGTCCCCTTGCGTTTGTGATTGCCGTCCAGCGGGCGGCGACCATGCCCCTGTTCTTTTCGTGCCGAAAGAGCCGCACACGCTTGTCGGTGTATTCCCGCATGACTTCGAACGAGGCATCGGCCGATGCGCCATCAACGGCAACGATCTCGAAGTCCTGGAACGATTGAGCCAGCACGCTGTCGAGGCACCGGCGGATCGTGCCCGCCCGGTTCCATACGGGGATGATGATGCTGAACCACGGCCCTGTCGGCGGCACGGGTTCATGCGCATCCCCGGCCGGCAGTTGTCGCTCATGTTCACTCACGGATTTCTATCTCCGCTGGGCCGCAACCTTCTACTTTCCAAGCCCACAGCCCCCGGGGGTGTGAGACTACGCGCTGAACATTGAACCCGCTAGCGCTTAGGGCAGCCGCCATCGCCTCACATCTGGCTGGTGGATGCCACTCCATCATCATCGCACCAACCTGCCGCAACCACCGTGCGCCAGGCGTGACAACCGATGCCTCAGCCCCCTCGATGTCCATCTTCAGGAAATCCACGTGGTGCAGCGAGAACCGGTCTAGCAGGGCGTCCATGGTAATCGTGGGAGCCTCGCGCACATCTTGGCAGGCTTGCCTATCGGACAGAACACGAAAGCCGTATTCACGTGTCCCCCCATAGGTTACCATCCCGGAATGAACGGATACCCCGGCGTGGACCACGCTGCACCTTGGACCGTAGGGATCAAGATTGCGTCGGGCCAGATCCGCGTTGGCGGCATCAAGTTTCACAGCGATGATCTGGGCATGCGGCCAACGATTGGCAAAGTCAACAGCGGTATAACCCACGTTTGCGCCCAGATCAATAACAGTGCCAACGTCCGCCAAGGGCATGGGCGGCCGGTGATATGCCGGGCCGAAAGTATCCCATAAGGCTTGCGCATCTGATGTGCCGGGCCGGCACCAAAGTGGGGCGAGTAAGCCTTTTACACGAATGGGGAGAGCCTTCCCCACAGCCCTCGCGCGATTGCAGCGGCGGTACGTGACCACATCGCGCAGACCAACGAAAAGCCTGCGCAATTCAAAAAACCTGCCTATCCTCAAATTCTGCCAAAGTGTACTCTTGACCGTCATTTTTAGACCATCCCCACGTTTATCACAGGCGGCCGATGCGTACAGCGGTCGCTTTCCTAGTATCTCGGCGAACAGGGGCCGCGACCTTCATTGCGATCCCGGTATCGACGGCCTTCCCTGCCACCTGTCTTATTTTACGTGGCCGGGTGCAGATTCCAAGCCCTCCCCGACCGTGGATGCGATCCAGAAGTTCAGGGGCGGCGTAGGCCACTGCGGCAAGCCTATCGCTGCAGCCCTCTCAAAGACTACCCGTTCCTTCTGAGGTGACCGCATGGAGAATTCCCGCCAACGTGGCCGTTTGGCGCTCGCGCGTATAGAGGGCAATTTGCTCTTCCTTCCCAGTATACGCAACCGTTCCCGTGCTTTTCCACTCCCGGTACCACGCCCCCACCACCTGGGCCACTTCATCGACGGTGCCGGCCGTTCGGCCGGCCAGGGTCTCGGCGATGAGGGAGTCAATGGGGCCGCCATCGCCGGGGATGTTGAGCACGGGCCGCCGAGCGGCCATGTAATCAAAGATTTTGGAAGGAATGGCACCTCCCGCTTCGGCTGACTGGATATTGAGCAACACTGCCATCCGGCTCTCAAGCCGCGTCATTTCGTCATGCGTCACTCGGTCCTTTGCTTCGACAACACGGGCGCACCGCCTCCCTTCAAGACACCGAGCAACCCGGGCCTTGTCCGCCCCATAAAACTCTACCCGGATGTCATTCAGGCCTATCGCGCCTCGGGCGGCCAGCAGATCCAGCGCAGCAAACAGCGGGGCCGGACTGCGGAACTCATACAGGATTCCAAAGTAGCCGATGCGGAACTTCTCAAACGTCTTCACTGGGGACACAGAATAATCATCCGGGTCAAACCCGTTTGGGATGAGGTGCACCGGCCGGCGATGGCGCGATGCCAAACAGTCGGCGTGGGGCCGACTAACGGCGATCAGAGCGGCCGCTGATGCACATATTCGCGACTCGTCCCTAACCGCGCGGCGCGTCCGCCATGTCTTGTACGTCTGGTCCGGCAGGTCGCGAAAGTCTGCCACCCAGGGTATCCCGCGCCGGCGGGCTATCCGACTGGCCACGTAGTGCGTCATGCCCAGCGGCGAAGTGGCCCAGATCACGTCAAACCTTCCGTCGGCCGTCAACTGCTCAGCGGACGAGAGCATCCGACGGGCCAACCCTAGGGGCGACCGATAAGGCCATAGCATCTGCGCCGCCTTGGCCGCCGCCTTCCCCACCCAAGTGCACGGCGGGCCCCGGTAGGGGACGCGCACTGTGCGACAGACGTCGGGCCGGGCTGCGAGCAAGGGGTCGTAGCCTTCGCCGCGGTAGTCCGGTCGCCATTGCGTACACAGAACTACGGGCACCCACCCGAACTTGGGGAGGTACTTGGCGAACTTAGCCGCACGGTGAGCCCCCGGACCGTTAATGGGGTAGTACGTATGCGCGACCATCAGCACCCGCTTGTTCATAACAGTACTCCAGCAAGACCGGCCACCGCCTCAGCCCGACCGGCTTTGCCCCCTCCTGTTGCTGTGTCGGCGCCCAATCAACGCGGATGGCCGAACGCGGCTTCAGCAAGGCCCAAAAGTCAACTGGGTGCGCTGCCTCGACGCCTTTCAGGCAGCCGCCGGTCGTCGACGACTATTTTATTCTATCGGTAACCCCGCAAGGGCGGCAATAGCCATTCTCTCTTGGCGCGGGCCGTCCGGAGTACGCATCCTCCCTCATGGTGCGGGGAGAACGCACGAGCCCCCCGCAAACGGATCTCACCGGAGTTTCCGTTGGACGACACGGTCAGCACCCGCCTGGACCTCATTACCGAAGTCAGCCGCGGCCGGGTCATCATCAACGCGGCGGCCAACTACGGCAAATACAGCGTGTCGATCCTCGTCGGGCTGTTCCTCCAGGCCTAGGTCATTCGGACGCTGGGCAAGGCCGAGTACTCGCTCTGGCCGCAGGTGGCCACGGTAACGGACTTCATCGGCCTTATCCCGGTCGGCATCGGCGTACCGCGCAGCCAACCGGTCTACCGCCCCAACCAACCACACCATGGGCCGTTTCAGCCAGCCCGGGATCCAGTCCTTGAGCGTTATGAGGGTAACGTCCTCGTGGGCGTCGTAGACAACCCGCCAGCGCAAGAGCCACTTGTCCGCCAGCGCCACAGGCAACAGTTCCGGATCATGGAAGTGATACACGTCGCCCCGCTCGGCCAGGACCGCCCGAAGCCCCCGGTATCCGGACATCGCCATGCGGTCGAAGCGACCATGCGACCCGCCGATCGCGCGAACAGAGACGCCTTCAACCCGGGCGTCCTCCTTGCATACGCCAAAGACCGTCACGTCGTACCCATGATCGCGCAGGGCCAGGGCTTCTCGATAAAAAATGCGAGCATCCAAGGCTGGGTAAACGGTCGAAATAGGGACGGCCCGCCGGCTCGGCACCGGCGGCAGGTCCTCCGATCGTGTTCCCTTCGTTTCCTGCAAAAGATACTCCTGCGGGCACCCCTGCCCCATTCTTGCGTTGTCCAACTCACAGGCTCCGGACTTCTTTTATCGGACTTCCATGAGTCTGTCGGCCAACATGCTTCGTCCGCTGCCCGGCTTCGTTCAAGCCCCTGTTCGAGTTTCGTTCAGCCGAGTTTTGCCCTACGAGAGCCGCTCAAACAGCGCCCGGGCAATCCGCTCCGCTGCACGGCCATCCCACAACTCGGGCGTGCCCCCCGAAGGCCACCGCCCCGCCAGAACATCCTCGTGCGCCGCCACAATGGCCTCCGGGTCGCGGCCCACGAGGCGATTCGTCCCCACCTCCACCGTGACCGGACGCTCCGTGTTCTCGCGCAACGTCACGCAGGGAACCTTCAGAATGGTCGTCTCCTCCTGAATGCCCCCCGAATCCGTAAGAACCAGGCGACTGTGCGCCATCAACTTCAGGAAGTCCAGGTACCCCAGCGGCTCGACCAGCCGCAAGCCCGGCCGACACCCGATCCGCGCGAGGAGGCCGAACCGCTCCAGGTTTTTGCGGGTCCGCGGATGAACCGGAAAGACCACCGGCATCCGCTCCGCCATTCGCTCGAAGGCGCCGAACAGGGCCGTCAACACCTGCGGATCGTCCACGTTGGAGGGGCGATGGAGCGTCAGGAGCGCATACCGCCCCTCCTCCAGCCCCAGTTGCTCCAGCGC
>Ga0315294_10000704_pt1 | contig 36184 bp, 44 predicted proteins | sample YL17G13_40_MG_FD_203626 | JGI IMG/M metagenome (GOLD analysis project Ga0315294, IMG submission 203626) | Sediment microbial communities from Yellowstone Lake, YNP, Wyoming, USA - YL17G13_40 | ecosystem: Environmental > Aquatic > Freshwater > Lake > Sediment | place: USA: Wyoming | collected...
CAGGGACGCTTTCTTTTCGAAACATCGCCTCCACTAGGCACCCACGTTCATGGACGATCTAGCAGCCTACGAAGGAATCGTCAAAGGTGGAATGTGTATTCTGGATTCAGATTAGGGGTTCATAAGAATATTAACGATTTATTTAAGATTCAGGTACGTGAGGGGTGCTCTGGTCCGTGATACCCGCTTTCCAGACAAGTTTCAGTGGCATAGTGTTCTGATAGTAGGCGATTGAAGCGCAATTCACATTGATGTGAGATCTCTAGGCATACGGACTATTTGAAAGGGAGAATTGATTCTCGCATGCATCAGCAAGACAGAGGAAGAAAAAAGAGATCTTCAATCATGAGCTTCATACGTCAGCTTTTCTTAGTTCAGGTTCATCAGTAAAATCACCATCATGTCGCAGATCTGCGGGGACTGATTTCTAAGAGGACGGAACTGATGTCATTTCGCCTACATTGGAGACAATCGTTGCTTTCAAATCTAGAACAAGAGTCAACAGACGCTTCTTTTCTTCCACAATTAGTTGAAACAGCGAGGTAAGGACGGATAGTGTCGGCAATTATGTATCATGATATGCGTACACACCGGCGAGCATGATCCCTCAAGACGCACTCTATCATTGCCACGAATGTCTTGAAGTCTGGTACCCTGAAATCGCAATCATTCTCGACCTTTGTTCCACTCAACCCTGCAAACAGGGAATTAGGAAGTTCCCTAATGATTGCATCATCCGGACCATCACCGATGGCAAAAGTAACGACTTCTGATGGATCGATCTGGTCAAGCTCGGACATTTCATCTATCAATGCACAAAGGCCGACGGCCTTGTTGATCTCTCGACCAAAAACCTGAGATGTAGGCACATAGTCAATACAAAGATCGGGATTAACCTTAAGCCTCCATTCGTCCATCTTAGGGTACCTTGCCAGCACTCGGTTCCCAAGGTCTCGTAATTCAATGATCCCTATTCTCCTATCGTTGTAACCTTCAATCTGAATCTCTACATCGTCATTTCGGATTCTGGTTCTCACGGTGACCAGTTTGTATTCAGAGGCTAGTAAGTCGTGTAGCTTCTCCCTTGCAACCTCTGAGTCCTTGAACTTAACAACGCCTTCATAGGTTTCCGGTTCTAATCCGTGCTCCTTGAGTTGTACAGCAAACTCTTTTGCAGTTGGTCTTGTTTTTCCTTCTCTACATATGTTGGCAACCAATCCGCTCTCGTTCTCATGGTAGAAGCAGACATTTACAAGGTTTCCTTGGTCTGCGAACGAGAAATCATATTCGGAGCAGGTTTCAAAAGTTGCGTTGAACAAATCCAACACCAATGGACGTGTATTGCGTCCTCCTGTAAATCGGAGTGGGCCTTCTCCATATCTGAATACATTACCTCCCTCGCATACCATGCCATTGACTATTCCATGGAGCCTCTTCTCGTCGAAGAGCCTGACTGTGTACTCATCCCATCCTGTGTTGATGAATATCTTGGCACCAAGTTCTCTTATCCTATTGAAACCGTGAACGACCAACGGATAAGGTACTAGAGTAACGGATGATGGATCGGTCAAGGGTCCGTTTATGTCAACGCTTACACATATCTTTCTCATCCGCCCTATGTCTATCCCTTTCTTCTCTAGGCTTCTTCTTACGGCAGACAGGTCTGCAGACAAACGATATCACGCTTTTAAATTATGGTCTCGATAGGTTTTATATCTTTTGAACTGTTAGTGGTGAAGTGATCGAGATGGACACGTTGATGATTCCGGATCTTGAGCTTCGTGCAGCGTGTGAGGCCGACGCAGAGGAGGTGTCCAGCCTCCTGACCTCATGTTTCAACACGTTTTCTGAGTTCGGCATGACAGGCAAAAAATGGTTGGAATATCAGAAAATTCAACCCGGGTTCACTTTGCAGGGATCTCATGTGGCTGTTTTAGGGAAAAGAATCGTGGGGCACGTCCAGACAGTATGGCGACTCATCAGAATCAGCAAGCACTCTGCAGTAAACATCGGTGGAATAGCAAACGTGTGTACACTGCCAGAATATCGCCGCAAAGGTATCGCTACAGCACTGCTAAACGAAGCTCACGACCTAATGGAGCGCAAAGACGTACCGATCGCAGGTTTGCTCACAGAACCAGACGGTATCCCTTGGAGATTATACAAAAAGATGGGATACGACAAAATCGCTGCTATAACCAAATTCGTTAGTCAAATGGATCTAATGTCGAGAAGACCCAATGGCACATCACGGACATCTTTTGTGAAAACAAGAAGCTATAAAGAAGGCGATGAACATGCACTTTTGCAGCTGTATGATGAGATAACAGAGAATCTCGCTGGAACCGTGAAACGAGAAGGGGATTATTGGGAAAGACGATACAAGCATGTTTTCGCTTTCAATGGTTTCTTCTATGAGGATTTCGATCCTGAGAACATAATTGTTACAGAGGGTTCAAAAGGACTCTCGGGTTATTGCTTCAATCACTTGATGGATGGAGTTGGCTACATTACAGAACTTCTAGCCCATGAACCATATTATGAGAATACCATGGCCCTAGTTGATGCTGCGCTAGACCGGTTTACATCAAAAGGCGCACACTCATTGGTTCTATTCTGCCCCAAAGAGACGCCGATGATGGAATGCCTGATTAGATCATTTGGCGGAAAACCGATCGAGAGCGAAGTCGAGACATACATGCTCAAAGTCCTCAATCCTCAGAAAACCTTAGAAGTCATCAGAGAAGAAACATGCCTTCGTGAATGTGCACAGCACGAAAGGGATGTTGTATTGGAGTTCATTGTCGGCGGAAAATCTGCCTTTCTTAGCATTCAAGGGGATAACGTGGAAGTTGGCACTGAAGGACCTAGACACGGAACGCAGAGAACGGCAAAGATCTCCACAACAAATCTGGGATTTGTTAGCCTCCTTTTTGGCGTCGTAGCGCCCAGTGAGCTCTACAGTAAAGGCCATCTGTTCTGTCAAACTGACTGGCTTCCTCTGCTGTCAAGATTGTTTCCACAGAGAGCGCGCTACTTGTTCCCTGGGGACTTTTGGTGATCGTATTGAATCAGAAGCACTATCTGTGGTTAGATGCTGCAGAAGTCAAGAGTGAAAAAGATAGTCAAGTCGATCGAGGGTACATTACGTGATGATCGAGGGAAAAGCTCCAACTAGAATCGATTTCGCTGGAGGAACACTTGACATTTTTCCACTGTACTTATTCGAAGGATATGGGATTACTATCAACGCTTCCATAAATCTGTATGCCATAGCAAGATTAAGAAAAAGACAGGACAGAAGTATCAAAATAGTTTCTCACGATCTTAACCGAAGTGAGAAGTTTTCAAGCCTTGACGCGATCACGCTTGATGGCCCCCTTGGCCTCATAAAGAATATTGTGAAGAACATGCAACCAACCATGGGATTGAACCTGGAGACTTTCTCTCTTGCTCCTGCAAAATCGGGCTTAGGGAATTCATCTTCCTTGGCAGTCGCCATTGCAGGTGCTATGAACAAGCTGTTTCGGAGCAATATATCAAGGAAAAAACTGATGGAACTGGCTTTCAACTCTGAGCTCCAGATAATAAGAGTCCCTGGCGGGAGACAGGACTACTATGGGGCAATCTTTGGAGGCGTAAAAGCCATATGGTTAAAGCCGGAAGGTGAATCAGTGGAAAGACTTAACCTAAGTGAGGGATTCTTATCGGAGCTAGAAAGACATTTAATTCTTGTTTACGTAGGTCGATCTCATTCTTCTGCAGAAGTGAATTGGCGGATGTTTAGGAATTACGTTGAAAAGAAACCAGTAGTCGTGTGTGCTATGAGAACGATCAGACAACTCGCTTTGGAGATGCGTGATGCTCTTCTGGAGGAGGATTTAGATGAAATCGGACGCTTGCTCAATCTCGAATGGACACAAAGAAGGAAATTGGCTCCGACCGTCGAGACGTCGAGGATGAGGCAAATCATATCGGCCTGCATGAAAGCAGGAGGCTTAGCTGCTAAAGCATGCGGTGCTGGTGGAGATGGATGTGTAGTTATCCTCTCACACAAAGGAAGAACGAAACGAATCGAGGAAGAAGTTGTTAAAAGGGGTGGAAGGGTTCTGAAGTATGGAATCGCCAAACGCGGTCTGAAGGTTCGAACGCTAGAACCAGACTAACTTGCGGTTTCCTTTTCAACGATCCTCATTCTAGATTCTATCGCCAGCACCAATATCCAGTCTCTCGTCCTATTCCACGACAGAGTAGCCTACGTCTTCACTTAAATTCGTGACCTCAATTTGTGGGTCACATTTTCGTTTGGGGTGGATTTGCATAGGTTCGTAGTCCCGGCATTCGCCCTCAACAATATGCGCAGGTACAGTCTGATCAAAGAGATCATCTCCAAGCTTTATCTTGTTTCGAAGGAAATCTAGAAGCAGCTTAGACGCCGCAACGGTGCCTATAGCTTCGATGCCTCCGGCGATTATAATAAAACGGTCGCCTTGTGACCACGGATTTGCGCATGCTATCAACGCTCCCTCGTTTGGGAATGAGGGATAGGAGTAGTACTTCTTGATTCCTCTTATGTTTGCAGAATTCGGTGGGTCAAAATACACCTTGAGTTTGGAACCGTAAAGCTGCATGCATTTTGCTGTCATCATGTTGATGTCGCCTGTACCTGTCAATATGAAATTAAGATTTCTCTTTTGCTGTTCACTCACGTCGATATCCAAGAAGCTTTCAACTGAGAGCTCCGTACTGTTTTGCAGGCATATGTGATTTACCTCAAGGAGTATCTCAGGAATATACAAAGCATCAGAAACCAGTCCGATTTGCCCTGTGCACTGCTCATGGCGTCCGCTTGAGTAAACAATCCCGATTCGCAGAATCTGCTGACCGTTCTTTATTTCACAGGGAGGACTATCGGAGAAGAGTTTAGATAATCTCGAAAAAGAGATGCTATTCTTCTTGATAGAATACGGTTCTGGCGTCTTGGTCCCTGAATGTAGTATGCTGGCCACTCTCAAATCACCTTGGCTGCTCTTGTTCTAAGCCACATGAATGCTGCGTATAGAACCAAAATGATCCAGAGTAGTAGGGATAACGCAGCAACCTCTGTTAGATACAAGGAATACGTTATCAGTGTAGGCTCCAGCAAGAGTATAAACAGTCCAAAGCGAAAAAAGCCATTTCCAATCAGCAATTTGGCACGAGCAGTTGTTTTGTCGTTAGATACGAAAGAATTCATAGAAATATCGTAAAACAATGCCGAGACGGTAAACATAAAGATGGAAAGAATAATGGAGACTAGCGTCAGCTGGAATAATAACAGATCTAGCTTTCCAGTTGTAGCACGATCATACAAGAAGACTATTGTGAACGTCAATAGTGCTGTGCAGGTTCCCACTAAGTTTACCGCAATCTTCTTGTTGGACGAGGCGATTTCCAGAGACATTTGACTCAACATATGTATTTTGCCGTGGTCAAATAAGCCTTTTCCCGTTAGTCCTTGTTCTGTCATAAACGCCACGTGGCCGGATGTGAAACGGTCACATCACCAGAGCTTAGGCCAATCACGACTGTATCCGAGTTTCAATCAACTGCACCCTTGCTATTGCTCTTGGTCTCATCTTCGACAGCGATACGTTTTTTCAAGAAAGAGAATGCGCCGAAAGCTCTACTAGGGACCTTCCGCAACTGCGTGAGATACGAGTATTTCCATTTTCTTTTCGATCGTAGAGCGGTTGATCCTGCCCACGATAGAACTGCTCCAATCGGCATCGCAATTAAATGAAGACCGTTTCCGTCTAGAGAAATGCGCGTGTTTGGCAGATGCATATTCAATTAGCCCTATAGCGCAGAGAGTTTAGGTTTCTATGAACTTGAACCCAAATAAGAGTGGGCCGAGCTGCTAATAGGTATGCTAGCATTATTTAAGATTCTATGCGAGAGAAGCCCAAATTAGGCTCCTGATCTCCTCTCCCAAATCACCTTGACACGCAAAGCGTTCTAGGGGGAGTATAGATCTGGGCTCTCTTCACTGCCCCATGCCTCCAACTGGCGCGCACTGCGCAGAACCTTCCACGAGTACCGTGCTGCACACTGCAAGTGAATGTTAGCCAGTTGCATTAGCCCATCTGGAAAGACTCTGGAGCCCATCACGTAAGATAGTTGGCCATAGTTATTTTTCCGCCGTGATAACACACCTGGCAATGCCACGATTGTTCTCAGCAAGGTTTGCGCGGACTCAAATACTGTCTGATGATCGTCCTATCCTTTTCCTAATGTCAATCCTATTATTAAACCAAGAATAGCACCGACCAAAGCGGCGATTGTCAGCGAGGTTATCTCCTTGGAAAGCTCCAATAGATATTCTTTTATCTTGTCTCCACGTGTCTTGTAGAAACCAGTGTCTTTGCTTAGATCTACCTTGAAGTACTTCTTTAAGTCGTGTGCCGTCGTCCCTTTCTGTCCAACTTCCCCCAACCACTCTCTGTTGTTCATTTTCTCAAAACACTCGACATAATTATCTCCTATTCTTTCTCGTATTTTCGCCTTGCAATCACTACAGATGTACCCAAGTGCTATGTCCACTTTATCCTCTTCTTTCAGATACGTGTAGTCCAAACAACATCCTCTGGTTGGATGGTGCGAATGTAAAGTGTTTGTTTTATCTGACATTATTATTAGTACAGCTACAATGCAATGAATTATGTATTCTAGTACAGATGGTGGTGTAAACATCTTATTCCAATCTGCAGTAGTTATTATTGCAAAGTTCGCTGAAGCCGCCCAAAACCAGTTTTGCCCGATTGAACCACCAATAATACCTATAAAATAGTCACCGTCAAGATCTTTCTCTTCCACTATGTTGACGAGTTTCGCAATGGGAATGCCTGCTTTGACATAATCCTCAGTTTCCATGGGATAGTCGTCAAATTCGGGAAACTCAAATTCGAAGCATTGCTGTATCTTGTTAAAGTTCAAAACTAGAAACTTTAGTGCGAGTTCTTCGAAATTTGGCTTATTGAGGAAGACAACCGAAACCTTCTTTCGTGTGAATGCAGCCATGTCAATTCCAAGTTGAGCATGTAGGCAATGGAAATATAAGATTTTCTTTCTCCTCGAGCTTCTCTGCGATGGCTTTTCCATCGCCTCTCGGGAGCGTTCAGATTCAGTAGCGCGCGCGGGCGAATTAAATAAATGGTTAAAAATGGTTATAAGTCTGTTTTTGCTTATTTGAACCCGTAATGGACTTTTTTGATGAGCGGATTTTGTCTGTGCTCAAGGATGGAAAGCCCCTAAACCTGGCCCAACTTCTGGGCGAGGTGGGTTTTAGCCATAACACTTTGCAGCAACATCTTGACCGGCTGGTAGCTCGGGGCCTTGTCGTCAAAGAGAAAATGGCTTCAAACAGTCCGGGAAGACCTAAATTCGCCTATCATGTTCCATCCACAGCAACAAAGCAGGTGACCACCGCACTTCAAAACCCGTATGAGACGCTCGTAACCCTGCAGTTCACTCGTCTGAGGCACCTCTGCAGGTTCGAGAAAGGCGGCTACTGCAAAGAAGCAAAAAAGAACTGCGCGCCTCAAAACTGCCCCCAAATCCGAAAACAAGAATTATAACCATTTTACACCAATTATTTAACCCGCCCGCGCGCCAGATCACGCAATCACTGAAGGCAATATTCACGATAGAAGGACAAAACTGTCCACAAACAGGGGATACGGGACTTGAAGGTGCATGCGTGAAACAGAGTAGTCCAGCGCGCGCTAGTATCAACACGTGCGAGGTGACTTAGTTCCACATTCGTCAAAATATGGAGATAGCGTGTCTTTCAGCATTTCCATAAGTTTCGGGTCATTTTTCAGGTATCTGTCGGGAATGCCTAGGACGGCGATTTTATTCTTGGCTTTGGGGCTAATTTGCATTATCGCATCTTTGTGATCTTCTTCCATCACAAATACGATGTTGGCCCACTCAATTAGCTCTTTTGAAACTACATGTGGTGAAAGTGGGAGTATTCCAGCTGATCTGGTCTCCAACCCTTCAGTATCTTTCAAGAGTTCTTGGGCTGTCTGACTTCTATGAACGTTGCCACTGCACACGAACAATATTCTTTTGAGCTTGTCCCTTCCTGTTTTCCCCAAGGTCCCTATTCACCGTTTGGCACATTGTCCGCTATTTTGAGGAAGTTGTCTCTTAGCTTCCGAATGTGGGTCAGTTGAGAAACTGTAGTCTGGGATCGAAAATGGAAGACTTTGTTCCTTAAGCGTCTAATATACTCAAGTTGATCGTCAATCTTCTCTTTGTCTCTGAAGCATTTCTGAAATTCGTTCCAATTCCCAAGAATGACTAATCTGAGTTCGTCTTGAAAGAGATCATCAACATTACGCAATGGTGCTTTGATCTTTCTCTCTTTGCGGGAAAGCGTCAGAGAATCAAGTGTGGCTTTCAGCTTGTCTTGTCCAAGGCATTTGCGGATCACATATCGCAGACTTGTCTCAATCTCGCGCAATAACAAGAAGACTTCGGTCTTGTTTTTGAAGAAGCCGACTACGTCAGAATTGGTTACTATTGAATTGCATTTCTGCCTTGAACCAACAAGCACGAAATCCTCTTTCGCCATGAATTCAATGTATTCCAGTATTTCGTCACTGGGTTGAGCAAATGTTGGTTCATCCGAAACTTTGAATCTTATTGCAGGCCATTCCATAATCTTGCTTATTCCCTCGTTTCCCTTCTCAAATTGTTGCCTCAGAACTTGCAGAAAAGACAAGACTGTCACTACACCGACACAGGTTTCACTACCGTCGTCATTTTTCTGGATGATTGGAAGCTGAGAGTAGTTTTTGGTGCACATGATCTTTATTGCATCGAATATTCTCGCTTGTGCATCGATAGTCTCCAAGGGCGGAGTATACTTTGTTAGATACTCTATGTTGAATCTGTCGAAAGGACGTTCATCTGCATACAACCTCAGATCCTCCAAGTCACAGTTACTGGTTGTGCAGATTATATGTGTTGTCTGTGGCGCTTGTTGTCAAAGCCCGCGTTTGAACCCAGAGTGCCTTATCATACGTAAGCTGTGAAATTCTGATGATGAGGTCTTTTGAGTAGATCTCTAGACCGCAAAGATCTTTTCGATAAGTCTCTTGATTTCTTCTGAGTCTATTCCGCCTTCTTTCTGTCCTTCGTTACAATCAGAGTTCCTTTTTTCCCGCCACCCGCTTCGTACGGAAGAATATCCTGAGATTTATACCAGTCCAGTTTCTTCTCCCATTGGATTCGATAGCTTTCTTCGTAGAACATGCCAAGATGCTCCCAATAGTATATGGCCCCAGATTCGTCCTCAATGGTGAAATCCGGGTATCTCACTGTTCCATCCTTCCCTACTAACTGCTTCTCGTAGCTATATGCAATGTTCTTGGATGATAAATTGTCTGCGATAATAACCTCAGACTTAGATCTCACTGTTTCACCTCTGCAGGTTCGATGAATCAAGTGTTCTTCAAAGAAGCGGTCTTCAACAGGAACTAGAGCGGGGGCTACGAAAAGAATCGTGAAACGGCGTGCTGTTTCTGAATAAAAGTCTGAAGAATATTTCTTGAATTCCGCGCGCGCGACGAACATATCTGGTTATTCATTATTTGTGTATGCTTTGTTCGGCCAAAGAAGTGCCCTTATATCTGATGGGAGGTTTCCAGGAACTGGAGGTTCTCTGCCAATCGCAAAATAGCTTCTGCTATCTTCGACTTTAAATTCAAATCGCTTTGGAGGTTTTCCATGCACGATTCTATCTGAATATCCTGAGATTTTCCGTGGGTCTATCAATCGATCATCAATTTGCTCCATGAAAAAGGGAACCACAATCAATTCCAGACGTAGTTTGTCAATACCGGCTAGCTTCCTTATTTCACCAAAGTGTATTTTGCTGCGGGAAAGACATATAGGTGTGTGTACGATGTCACAAAAACGGATCACTGGTTTCCCATTGATTATCAGCGGATCCAGCCAGATCGTTAACGAGGAATAATGGGCTCGACTTACCAGTATTTTTCTACCTGATACTTCGCGGACCTGGATGGGTTCGTAGTCTAGGAGTTTGTATCCATCGCTCAGCCAGAAAAAGTAGTGAGTGTTTGTTTCAGGATCAACAATCACTTTACGGGGAGAACCCTTCGCTATCCAGACGATTTCACCTGATATATGGCCCTCCCCCTCCCATTGACGCCTATCTTTCTCAGAGCATATTGCTTCCCTATCAAGCCGAGTTCCTTGGCTGTTGCCTTTGTCTCTGCCGCCATATCAAGTATCTTCTTCGCTTCCTCTAGAAGCTTCCTACCTTCATCCTGTTTTCGCTTCGTATCTGACAATAGGTTGTATGAACTTGACGTTACCAATGTGGAAACGTCTTCTGCTATTTCGTGCTCAGCTGCATCTGGATCCAAGGCACTTGTGGCCAAACAGAAAGCGTCGCTTAGCATGTGAAGTTTGCCATAGGGGGAATCAGCGATATTACTTTCTAATCTTGATCTCATCAGGAATTGACTAGCTAGATTCCGCGCATTAACAACTTTCGGTGTGTAATTATCGAGTGATGCTAGAAAGTCGCATAGTTGATCTGAGAGAATTTTGTATTCGCCTTTGAGCATATGGAGAAATAACTGACCCTTCATTGTGAGCCGATAATCTCTGTCCCTTCCTTTGAGACTCGCAGCTTCAACCACATTGAGACCTTCAAGAACCTCGAGAGCCATCCCCACATAGTTTCTGTCATCCAGATCAGAGATTCTCGTTATGGTCTTGATGTTGCGACTCTCCTTGCCGCTCAGAGCATCTAGACATTTGATAATGCGCTCCTCTGCTCTGCTGTGCTTTCTTGTCATGATCCGACCTCTTTTGCATGCATATCATGCACTGCATGCATATAAATGTTGCCACACGCTCAATCCTTTCAACTCAAGCTGCAATATGGACTGCACGAGACTGAGTTCTCATGTTCTCCTTGGATCTGCTCAGAGCTATGGAATATAAGGCCGATGGCAAAACAGACTCCTTCTTGGCCCTCATGACTTTCAAACAGGCATCGAAAACTTTTCTCGGTTCAGACTCATCAACCAATCCTCCTTCGCCGAGTCTTCTGACTAATTGTGAATCAGTCTCGAACACTGACTTATCTATGTCGATGATCTCCGAAAAGATTTCCTTACGTGCTTCAGCTATGCACTTCCCTGCAAGCCATCCGAGTTGAGAGGCACACTCAATGCAATTGCTGAAAGAAACAGAGCGTTCTGATGGGCACAATGGGTTTGCCCTGAGTTCTTTGGCGGTTGCACGTGTTTCCCCAAGTATTCGCCTATTGGTTGCAGAACAAACTTGCCCGTGTTGATCAGTGAGTGAATCCTTTGCGAAAGTCTCACATACTTCCACCCTGAATATTAGGTCAAAGAGCAAAGTATCATTCAGCTCCTCAGTCATGCTCTTTTCGTCGTGCAGAATGATAGAATCATATATGTAGTCGCAGAGACTGTTGATGTAATGCGGCCCCGCTAATAGCATTGCCACGATGTCCGCCAGTACTTGTTCAATGTATCCTGCAAGGGGGCTCTCCACCATCTGAGCGATAAAGCTCTTTCTGCTATATTTTCGCTTCCCTTTCCTCCCGACTTCGAACATCTCATAAAGTTTTGGCAACATACACTCCGTTCTGGTTATATTCTTGCTCTGTTTACACGCATCAAGGATTTTCAGGAGTTCAATATTGAGCGCATAAAGCCTCCACAAGACGCGATATGTGGGCAAAGGTATCAGAATCTGCTTATCTCCGGGTCCGAATCTCTTCTGACGCGCACGGCAAGCTGCATGCCCAATTTCATGTGCTAATAACACATAACTCTCCAAGTCGTATTTTGCATCCTCTGACAACTGAAGGTGAAAGATTTTCTGAAGAGATGTCTCTGTACCACCTGGGAGTTCGTCCAAGAGTTCATTAGGAAAATAAGGGATATACGAGATGAACCGATCCCATTTCATCGAATGAGTATCAACGAAGGACAGGTAATTCGACACCAATCTATCTGCAGCAACCAGATAAAGCTCATTTCCCCAGCTTCTTTCTGGGCTGAGTGGGATGTTGGCTATCACATATGGAAGGTCTAGCGAGTCAGTTCTTTGGTAGAAGGCGATCTTTATTTGAGCAAGCAAACCTGCAAGAGTTTTGACCACTTCCTTCACTTCATGTAGGCATTGCTGCATTTTGAAGAATGATGGCTTCTTTCCGGTAGCTTCCTCTTCGAAACAGGAAATATTCCTACGTGCATGGGAGAAGTAAAAATCAAAGACCCTGTCTACGCCTCCTTTCAAAAATATGTCTGGCAGTATTGTTGGAGACTGCAGAGTCTGGCCGATATACCTCCACCTCTCCCTGAGAGTTTGATACTCGCTGGAAAGACCTTGTAAAGTGCGATGAGAATGCCGAAATGCGGTCTTTACAGATCCAGAACCAATGCTCATATTACTTACCTTGAGCACTCTTTGTTACGTCGTGCTTTCTATACGTCAGAACCGTTGCAGTATAGCCTGTCGGATCGCCTGCCACTCTTCGAAGTTTCCTGGTTGCCTTCAAGACACTCCAGAGCGATTTCGTGTTAACCTCTTTCACGACATCATAGTAACCCAATCGTATTCTAGTCTTCGGCAACCTCAGAATCCGCTCTATTGCATTGGGGTCTCTGATTTTGATATTGACCCAAGCCTTGAGAGGTATAGCCTCAGAGATGGAGTTCGAACCATAGCCAACTGTAACGAAGCTGCATGTGTCACTAAGAGACATGCCTCTGTGCTCAGAGATGCTGTTTTCGTGCATCCTGTATAGGAACTTTGCGACTGCCTCGAATGAATTTGTGTCAATCTTGATCACGAAGCTGTATATGCCTGGATTCCAGTATAAGTCAAGATCAATCCCGCCGACATCTGATCGGGTCTTCTCGATCAAGTCGAACAGCTCGGAAGGTGTGGCAGCTGTAAGTCTTGTTAAGCAATATGACCGCACAGAGAATTTGGGATTGGCAACTTGTTGATCTCTACTTTGCCTCTTTTGACGTCTCATTCGGTAGCCGATCAGCACAGAAAGCGTCCCTCTAAACCGTGACGATCCGCTTTTTGTAATTTTGTCACGGAAGTTGGTTAAGAAGAGCTCAGCGTCATCTGAAGACGTGCACTGTTTTTCGAATATATAATCATACTTGCCAAAAGAGAATCCAAAGCGATAATCCGTCCATCCACCTTCTTTTAAAAAATCCAGTAGCCTGCTCTCGAATGTCTTGTTGTTGCGAGTAACAACGAAGACGAACACGGTAGGTCCATTAGAAACATATACCTGCCGGGTATCGATTTCATCTGGTTTGCGATCTAAGGCGGACCCCGGGCTCATTGTCGCTATGCAATCCACCTGATTGATTAACGAGTTGTAGCTTTCCTAGAGGACGCGCGCCGAGTTCTGTTCGAAGGGGCGTTTTTCCCTTGATGGGACTTTGCGGCGCACCAGAAATTCCTAGAGATAGAGCCTTGAAGCAACCAAGGATTGCTTGATCTAGCGACCGTAACAACATTTCGTTCGTCAATTGGTTCTTTGTCTTTCATCATTAGATCTTTGACTAGTTCAGGGTTACGTTCAAACCTGACAATAGTCACACAGGTTCTTTTTGGTGTCAATTGTGGTCCTAAGGCACTTCCGGCGCCATTCGTATTATATCTTGCGAAGCCAGAAGCCATATTCAGAATACAGCCCCCGAAATCAATACAGCCGAAAAGCAGTAAGCGTTCCGACCTGTCGCTCTCTTTAGCCCGTCCATTCTAGATCATCGCACTCCTATCGGTTTTCTATTTGCCCCCGTTGTGGTTATAAGACTTTTGCAGACGATCATTGGTCTGCTAAACCAGTCAAATCATCTATTGACTAGTGGAAGGGCTAGACCCGAAAGCATTCAAGTCACAGCTTGGTCTGCCAACACCTGTTTACAGATGGCGGTAAGCCGCATCTCTCCAGCCTGCAAATCGCTCTGTGTACGATGGTGCTGAACCCCTTCGTTCGGAGATCCTCTCTGAGAACTTACGTTATGACTCGCCAGGTCTGGCCTAAGTGACTAAAAAGACCTCACTCGTGACCATGAACACCATAAATTTCAAAGAAAAAAGGAGGAAGATTATCGTCTCTCGCCCCAGCAATGCAGAAAAAAGGAAGAAGATTGTTTACGTTCGTTGTTTGATGAGTGACAGTAGCGAGAATCTTATACGAATATGGCTCATCATTTTAAGAGAAAAATGTTGATTCGCCTCTCCCAGTTCAGCTGTTTCTCCCACCTGGCCAGCTAATCTATGCGACAGATAATACTCGAGCGGATATTCCGCAATGTATTGTTCTTGCTGTTCATCCATGCGAGCTAACTCAAAAGCGTCCAAACAGCCATCAAGCATTCGCACAATTCCCATGAGATGTTCTTTGTTCTCATAATAGTCGATCGCGCTGTCGATTTCGTAATAGTCTATCCCATACTTGTCGCAAATCTTTATGAGATGTCTTCGTTCAAGGGGAGTCATGTGGCTGTAAAGGCGCCGTCGTTCAATAAGGTTCATTTTTCACCCCGAACAGAAAAAAGAAGGATTAAATGTAGGGCATTGCCACATCGTACATGTCAAGCCAATTGTAAATCCTAAAGTATTCATCAAGCAGCTCATTTTGGTTAGCGTTGAAGTCCCATGACCGAACCATACGAAGCAATCGCCGAAGGGCCCTTATCTGTTTTCCATAGATTTTGTATGCCCATTTCGCCCGGTCAAGAATGAACTGCAACGTATTCTCTCCTGGCACGTCGACGGTGCCGTGTTCTCTGTAATATTTGACCTGCTCCCAATAACTGCCTATATTGTAGTTTCGTTCTTTCGGAGCGCTGCGATATCGTGTTTCCAGGTACTCATTGTTTTCGAGGCAGAGATACCACATTGTGCGTGTTCCGTTATAGCGTTCGACGTCTAATTGCAGTTCACACTTGCACATCCAACAGCCAGGGAGATGCTCAATGAATTTCACTTCTTGTCGCAGTCGAATGATCGTGCTCATCAAATAATCTTGCGTGTTCGGGATCCACACTCGCATTTTGAGGCGTTCCATAAGTCTTTGAAGGTTCTTTGACGGTGGCCGTAATCTTGGTTCTGCTGGTGGATGAAGCCGCTCCTGGAGGACCCTCGGTCTCTGGGCTAATTCTAAAAGATGTTCTACCACGAACATTTACACCCCGAATAGAAAAAGGGAGGTTTGGCGAGTCTATGCGCCTGAAGGGAGCCGTTTCTGCATTCGCTTTGTTATTTCATTCTTCGTCTTCGAATTCTTCGTCTTCGGATTCATCATGACCCTCTTCTTCGAGGAGCATCATTGTATCACAGTCACCCCAATAGAAAAAAGGAGAATGTATTATTTCTTTGCTTTGACAAGCTGCGCGAGAGAGAACTGTGCTTCTGGAGCTGTGGGCACTTCCGCTTTTGCCTCAACAGGCCTTACTGCCTTGGCTAAATCCTTCAATGAGAACTTGAACGGCGGTATCGGCTTGTAATAGAACTGCGATATGCTTGGCGGATTCCACTGATTACCAAGGTCCCAAATCCTGCTATTCACGCCACAATATTTCTCATCTATCATCAGCGTGTCTGCACAAATGATGCTGTAGGGATGGTGTGAGAAAAGGGCCATGTTTACCAAGCATGCTCGGTAAAGAGATAGGTCGATTTCGATTCCGTATAGTACGAGAGGGACTTCGGGATACATTTGTGAGGCGACTATCAAGAATCGACCTGTGCCAGTAGCAGGGTCAAGGTCAGTTATAGGTTCAGGATCATATTTGACCAGCAAGGGTCTCATCCCTATGACTGTATGCCATCTGGCTCTTTCCGCTTGAAGATTAATTGAAGTCTCAGCAAGTTTGTCATTGAATTTTAATGCTTCATCTGTGAGCCATACTCGTGTTAGAAGATCAGGCGTCGTATATGAATATGGTTTCTTCATATTGTCTCCCAAAGTCACTTTTACCATAAATTCGATTATGCCACGTGGTGTGAGACACTGTCCAAGTCGGTTAGCCCTGCCTGCTAATTCCTCTTCGACAAAGATGTCTCCCAAATGGTCCCAAGGTTCTTTTTTGGCCGCTTCGATATAGCCTTCTATGAGTCCTGTTTTTTGGATTTGTTCCTTGAGTTCTCGGAATCCAGGATAGTTTGGCTTACCCACTGGTCCTTTCCATTTGGCGTCTGGCAGGCCATACTTCCAAGGATTTTCCATTAGTCCAAGGTGATCGGCTATGAGCTCTATCGTCACATTCCATACTTCTTTTCTGAAAAGACGTATCTTCAGTGAAACTTCGTCCATCAGCTCAACAAGGACTCGTTTGGGCCCTCTGTACGGTGGAATGGGCTTCATCTCTCTCAGTGAAAAATGTGGCTGTGTCTTGTCGCGTAGATGTTCTTGTGATGCTTCAGTTTTCATTTTACACCCCGGATAGAAAAAAGAGGATTAGTCGATGTATGTTCTGACATCGACTTTGATGTTCTTGAAGACCAGCTTTTCCCGCATGAATTTGCAGACTTCTTCTTGGAACAGCATTGCTTGTGTGCCTTGCATCGGTGGAGTCCACCACCATCCGTGGTCGCTTGTCTTAAACAATCGTCCGAACCATCCTTTCCAGAAGTCGTTTTTCATTTCCTCGCCTTTCTTGCCTTCTTCAGAAGTCTTGCGCAGCAGGTCTATGATCTCTCTGTGTTCGTTCCATCTGAGGACAATGTTTGCAGTGCCGCATGGGAACCAACCGATTTCTCCGCCCGGCCCATATTTGGGGAAGATTTGATCTCCGAAGACTCTTGCTTCTTGGATGACCTTTCTCAGATATTCTTCGATTGGCATGTCTGCGACTTGCATGTGTTGGTCTGTGGTGCAAACGATGACGTGTCCTTGGCTTGCTACGAAGACTTTGGGTTTGTTTGGTGTTCCGTCTTCTTTGTAGAATTCTTTCACGTTTGGTTGTTTTTCTGACATTGGGTACACCCCGACCGAAATAGAAAAAAGGGATTAAACATTCTGCTTGCTTTTCATGAAGCTCTGCAGCGGAAACAGCATTCTTTCGACTTCTTCGACGACTCTCTTTGCATCGGTCATCCAACATGGAATGTCGTCTAAGACTCTGCGTCGGAATTCGTTCTTCTTGAAGAATGCTTTCAGATCCTCAACAGTCGGGTATTCAGTTACCCATCCTTGCTTGTTGTAATGGGCTATGCTTCCGCAGTGACCCTCCAGAAAACCATAGAAGTAGTCTGAAAGTATACATTCCCCAACAACAGGCATGCGAAGCATGCTGCCGATCGGAATGTATCTTGGCTTTTTCCCGTTGTAGAGTGTTCCTGTCTCCATTATGCGTCTCAGGTTTCTGAGGATAGGCTTCGAATTCCAAACGCTGTTTCCATCGAAAAGTATGGTCGCCTTCAAATCGTTGTCTTCGATTATCTTCTGAATAATCAGTCGTGCCTTGGGCTCTGGAAGCGACTCGAGATCTGATATGGCTTTCAGCAATGCTTCTGCTTTCTCAACGTCTGCCTTGCTACCTAAGATCCTGATTTGGGCATGGTCTCTGAACATTGCTGGTCCGCCGACTAAGGTTTTCTCTGCTCGCAATGTTTCACCCCAAAGAGAAAAAGGAGAAGGGAGAATCAACGTATGCCGCGTTGTTGCCAATTTCTTCGGCGTTCTTCTTGTTGCTTGGCTTTCACATAGCTTCGAAACGGATAGAGCAGCCGTTCAACGTCTTCCACGATCCTTAGAGCATCTGACTTCCATTCTGGAATATACTCGGAAACAGGTTTCCCATATTCATTCTTCATGAAGAAACGTTTGAGATCCGCTAACGTTGGATAGATGCCTATCCAGCCGGCTCGACTGTAGTGTGGCTTGCTGCCACAACACAGGATTAGGAAATTGTAGAAATACTCGGAGAGTATCGGTTTGAAATCCTTTGGCACGGCAGGCAAGCATATACCCGGTTTGACGCGTAGCCATTTGACCTGTTTGTTTCCGTAGAGCTGACCTCGAGCTATTATTCGGTTGAGGTTCTGCGTTATCCTTTTCCGGCTCCAAACAGCGTTGCCTTTGTAGAGGATGGAAACATAGAGATTCTTGTCGTCGATCACGTCTTGGAGCAACAGTCTGACCTGTACATCATTCAGATTCTCAAGCCGCTTCAAGGCGACAGGTTCTAAGGCTTTCTTTGCCTTCGCTAACTGCTTCGCGTTTCCACAGATGCTTATGTCTCTTGACAAAACCATGCTTTTCGTTAATGACACCCCAGAAGAAAAAAAGGAAGGATGTTAGCGCCGGTGCTTGTCGTACCATGCTTTCGAAACGTAGCAGAAGTGACCGAGCTGGTCGCAATGCATTCGCTCGAGACCTTCGAATCTTGGTGGATATCCGACGCATTGGAAACGTCCTGCTTCCTGCATTGGTCTTCCACAGATTGAGCAGCCCTTCTTGGGCCACTCTGTAGGCTCTTTTTGGAAGCTGAGGTAATGTTCTTCTTCCTTCGACAATAGTCTGGTGGCGCCACAATGGAAGGTTTCTGGATTATGGAGTATTTTGACATCCATTCCACAGACCGGACATTTGGGCTTTTCCAATATTTGCTCTGACATAAACACCCCAAACAGAAAAAAGAAGAGAATCTAATCGTACACCCCGACATAGAAAAAAGAGGGAAGATTGAGCTTTTATGCTTTCTTCTTTGCAGTCGGCACAGTCAATAGGGCCTGGATCGGCGGCAAGGTCTCGAGGGTCTTGACTTCACGGATCGGTATAGGTGATGGTGCTGGAATGTCACGTAGACAGCGATATTCAACCTTCTTGTCGCTGATCTTCAGCACCCACACGAACTTTCCGTCCTTGAACAGAGGCACGAGAAACGCATAGTATTCCCCGGATATTACGCCAAGGCATGCAACCCTTGCTAAGTATCCTTTGGGTAAATCCACCGTTGGAGAAGGTGGTTACTACGATCTCGTCTCTCTTGGCTGCCTCTTCTGCTTCCTTGAACAGTTTCATGTCGTTGCGTGGGTCCGCTGCGGGCAGCTCGTATTCCTCGTGGATCAAGAACTCTCCGAGAACAGTTGAAGAAACCCAGTAGCCATCTCCTTGTTCACTTACTTCTGAAGGGGAGTCGACTACTCGAATCCGTTCTGTCGGTGGATAAGGTGCGACCTGGTCTCCTGTGCTACCGTCTGGATTGACGATGAAGTATTGAACTTTCTTTTTGTCGACCTGCTCTCCTTTAATGTTCAAAACATAGCTTTTGTAGTGTTCCAAGATGCACTGACCTTGGGCTACGGGTATCACTTCGCCTTTGCTGTTCTTCAGAATGGTTTCAGTTGTCAGGACGTCGCCTGTGCCTATCTGTTCCCATCGGCAGCCGCTGACTATTCGTTCATCTCGTACCGACTCGCCGTCTACTTGCTTCCGCAACTGTGGTTCTTTGATCATCAATGCGTTGCCGACTTTCTGCTTGTAGACTCTTACGTCTGCGTTGCCTATTTTCAGCCATATTGTCGATGAGGGCAATGTTACACCCCGAAGAAAAAAGAATGGAGTTATGGTGACAGTCGATTTCTAAGCCAGTCTTGCCAGACTCCTCTGCCTTGGTCGACCGTGTTCTGCATGCTATTAATCCGTTGCTGAACAAGGAATACGGCAAAGACAATGACTCCAACAGTCACAGCTGCCAAGATTATCCTTCTCTTGTTCGTAATAATCACCCCGAACAGAAAAAAAGAGGATTTAGTCTGAGATAGCAAATATTGGAAACCGAAACACATTGTTGTCTGTGACTTGGTAGAACTTCACGAGAACTCGAGTTTCCAGTCTGACAGCTGTGTAGGGCTCGCCAACTTGCTGGTCGCTGTAGGGCTTGGATATCTTTGGTGCATCTGAGAATAAGTCCTTGAACTTCCGCAGTTCCCATTCGTTGAATCCGCTGCCAACACATCCTTTGAATACTCCGTTGTGTTCAAGAACCAGGCTGCCGAAGAAGTGAGCTCGGGACCTCTCGCCCGGCGTGAAGCCAACTACGTTGCAGCAAACGAATCTCCAGTTTTTCACTTTGAGCCAGTTGAAGGACCTGCCTCCCTCTTCATATGCGCTCTCTGCTTGCTTGACGATCAAGCCTTCGCGCTCCTTCTTAATGACTTCGTCCCATGCCTTCGGAAGATCCTTCGCAAACGGAACATACTCTATTGTGCCGTCAATGCGGTCGCGGTCCAAGATTCTCTGCAACGTGGCTTTCCTGTTGAGATAAGGCTCTCTCTCGCAGCTTATTCCATCGACTTCTAAAGCGTCGAACACTTCCATCTTGATTGGGAGCTGCTGCATGAAATATGGGTCTGGATATTGCGTCGCACATCGCCTCTGACAAGGCGTGAACTGTTCTTCACCTTGAGGATCCAGAAAGACAGCTTCGCCGTCCAGTTTCCATTTTCCACGGAGACGCTTTAGGGCCTTCACAACTTCGGGCAGTCTTATCGTGTAGACCATGCCGTTTCTGTTCTGCAGTGTCACATCTCCGTCTTCAGTAATGGCCACAACTCTGGTTCCGTCCCATTTACGGGCTATTAAATAGCTTTCCGTTCGGCGAGGAATCCTCTGGCCATCAGTTTCACGAGCGCTTCGGCTATGGCTTTTCTGTATGCTGCAGTGACTTTTTCTCCGTCAAGTCCGTTGTTTTCGAAGATTCCGTTGACCTCTAAATCCTGACATAACATTGGTCGTAGGGACAATATTTCACCCCAAAAACAGAAAAAAGAGGGTTATGTTTCCTGACCGAGATATTTCCTCCAGCATTTGTCAGAGCATAGGCCAGTTATCAGCTGTTCTCGTTCGAAGAGTTGGGCGTTTGGGAAGATGATTTGAATTGCACGTGCATCACCTTCAGGACGTGTGAGTTTTGGCTTGTAATGTTTGCGGCACTGTGGACAGATGGTTAAGCCGTCTTCGTCAAGCTCTCTGGGCATTTTCGTTTCACCCCGAAATAGAAAAAGGAAGGGTTACATGCAGTCTTCTTTGAACTTGTCTCGTATTTCGGATTCGGTTAATTGTTCGGTTTCAATGATTTCAGAGGGAATAACGATAGCTGTTACGTCTTTGGGTTGCGTGGTCTTCAGTCCTTCGATTTCCTTGTGTAGCGTTGCAAGCTCATCTTTTGTCTCTACGATTCGCACTTTTATGAGGACAATGCCTACTTTGGGCAACAATATCACCCCAAACAGAAAAAAGGGAAGGGAGAGCTATTCACTCGGCTTTATTGTGCATGCATCGTCTAATTCATAATCTCCACAGTCTTCAACGTTTTCAGATGCGTCATCACAATCGTATAGGTGTCGACAAGCGGCACATTTATCCAAATATTTCACCCCAGCGTTGTAAGCGTCTATGCTGCACAATGAATGTGCGTCTCGCCCGATTTCCTCGCCTGCAAAATCACTCCTGCAGACTGCCCGCTGCGGCCCACTTCGCAAGGAAGAACTCTGGACGACTTATATTGGGGGTAGTCCTTACCAGAGCATGAGGCACACAGTAATCAGGCTTCTGTTCTGTGTTACAAGGTTGAAGGGCTATCTTTCCGCATCAACACGGGCTAACATCTTCCTTCACAGCTTTCCCCGCCAATCGGCTCTGGAAGAGCCTCAGTCATGTCATTCAGCCTTTGAGCCAAGTTGACGACTGAGTCCTAATCGTTTAACTATCCAAAGACAGCATCGGGGGTTCGAGTCTGCCCTTTTAATCAGACTCAGCGGTCTTCCTTTGGATAGAACTTTGAGAAATGGCATAGACGCTTTGTCGTTGTCGTGGACTTTTCTCCAGCCGCACAGCTCCACATCTTCTTTCTAATCGTCCCGCAATGAACGGCTAATTAGGTGATGCTTACGGAGTTGTGTCTTAGAGGGCTATTAGAGAGTCCACATTAGTGTAGCTCTTTATTCTGTCTGACGGGCAGATGCTCTCAGAAGTCGCCTTTCTATGCGGCTGGAGACTTACGTCTTCCAACTATCGCAAGAAAAAAAAGGGGTTGTGGCTTTGCCGAGTTTAAGAAGGCTAATCCTTCCGTTTCTTGGTTTGCTCAACCGCCTTGGTTGCCCAATCGGACAGCTTGAACTGCGGGACAATGGGGTGTCCTAACTCCTTCAGAGAGTCAGGAATAGCCACGCTGTCGCAGTACTTCACAATACTTGCAAGAGGCTTTATCTTCTCGTTGAACGGCTTTTTGGCGTTGGCTACAACCTTTCGTGCGTCTTTGAGAACATCACGGCAAGAAGTAACTTTCTTGCTGTTGGCATCGTTTGGCGACTTGATGAGAGCTTCGATACTCTCAGTAACCGCCTTAGCGGCTTCGGTGGAAGTTTTGCGTTCTACCTTGGTTTTCTCGTTTGCGTCGTGCTGTGTCAGTCGCCTTGCTGTGAAGTAGCCCCATCGTTCAGAAACGAGTTCTGCAAAAGCTTCAAGCAATGCAAGTCTGTCCTCTTGAGGAATTTGAACGGTCGGAGTTTCCATCTTTGGTGGTTTTGGCAATTCACTATCTCCTTTTTCATGTAGAGTCTAACCTCGGAGGCGTTGTTCCCGTTCAGATTTCAGAAAGAGCTTAAACTCCCCGCTTCTCAGTCCAGAAAGAATAGGGGTTTCAATATTCTCAGGCTTAGTCCTGAGAGCCTTCCAGAACCCGCGATGTTCAAAAGCAGTCACTAACCCTCTGATGACTTCATCATCTCTGATTCTGTCAATCTTGAAGAGTTCTTTGAAGTCCTCAATTGGTACGTCATGCACGAAACTTGACTCGTAACCATGTGAGGCTTCAAGATGGCTCTGCATAAGGTTCTTGACTGACTGAACGTCTGTGTGGTGAACCAGAAAGGCACACTTGCGACAACTACAAACGTAGAGCATATCCATAGGTTGCTCACCCGTTAGGGTTGTCAGAACCCTTAAAGGCTCTGTGAAAAGCGGTGTAGAGAAGCGTCTGTCTGAAATAATCAGTAAATTCTAAAGGCTTTATTCTGCTTCAATCGGTTTATTTCTTAGCCTTTCCCATGCAACAGCAACTTTAAGATTTTGGGCTTTTTCGCTGTTCTTACCTTAAGCTGAACCGATAAACCCTCAGCTTAAGCCGTTCAACGTCTAAAACTCCAAATAGGCAATTTAGAGCGTTTATTTGATTTCTTGGCTCAGTTATTGCGTCTTTTTCGCCTTAAACAGCACTTTTAAGGCTTATTTGTCTAATCGTGTTTTATTGCGTCTTTATCGGGCGAAACACCCTTATTTGAACCGCCTTAGTTATTCGGGCTTTAAATTAAGCCGTTTTTCGCTTTTCAACGCTGTTTTTTATCATGCTCTTGAGCTATTTGCTTAATTGCATGATAACCAAAACTCAATAGAATTTAGAAAATATATCAAGATGTTCGTTAATTCAACTTAACAGAAAATAGGACATTCCACGACCGTTGTGCGTATATGTACAATGCATTGAGTACATTCAAATACCTGGACTGAATGTCAAAAAACTGAAAAATGCCAAAGTTTCCAGCCATTTTTCCACGAATAAACGCCTATGTTCGGGTTCAACCCGTTGCGACCGTTGCAGCACCCCTTTCGGGTTTGGGCTTTCGGGGTCTTCCAACCCTTTTCGGGGGTACCCCTAAAACCCTTCTCCTGTATCTCCTCCTACCTAATCGCGAGACTGGAACCATCTTGCCTGTAGCAGGATCAGGTATAGTTCTACCCATCCTCAAGTCCAAGGCGGCCTGAGGGTTCTGCCAGGCTTCACTATTGATGTTAGATCGGACCAGTCGATAATATCTTCGTGGTTGAAGATTTTCGGTAGGCTGCTCTCGCGTAAACTGGATCAAGTTCATTTGGCTACAGACCCACCAGTATTTCCTGAAGCTATCGTAAGACGGATTTCGCTGGCCTATTGCCTTCAGTTTTTGGCAGAAGATTTTGTAGGCACCGTAAACGTAGTCCTCCAGCATGCTGGAGAGGTGGGATTTGATGAAGTCAGCTGTACCAGGTTGTGGCCCCCTTTTTGTCAGTTGCTCGAATTTCTGTGTCATTTTGGCTCAACAACTTCTTAAGCAAATTACAAATTATATAAGACTAACTATCCATAAATCCATGTGGTTTCTATGGTCCTATCACTTCATGAAAAAGAGCGATTGAAACAATTCTATATGCGCGCGGTGCGTTGCCCAGAGCTCGCGAAGAGTTCTGGATGGCGCTTTAGTAGTTGGATATGCCGAAAAGTCGGTAAACCGTGCTCCGCAAGAATTTGTCCGCAGGAGGATTTTGGCAGCGTGTTATTTGGAAAACCCGAAGTTGAAAGCCTGCCCGAGGCGCACAGATCAAAACCTGCTGAACCCGTCCATTTCGGGCAGGATCCCTACGTTATCAACCCTCAGACAAAGCTCCACGTCATTTACAGAAAATCTTCAAAAACACACTCAAAGCCTCACGTGGAGGCGAATAGCATAATAAAAAGAGTCTTGATCACTTTCGTGGCAAAAAGTGGAAAACTGCGACGATGGGCGTTTGACTGCATCTTTTCACCGCATACAAGAAAATCTGCCGTCCTGGAGTTTAAAGGAAAAACAACGAAGGACGCAAGATTCTATTTTCGTCTTGGGACAGACGATGAGACCGCGAAGACGGTTATAAGTAACTGGTTCGCGAACTTGCAGGTTCATGACGAGAGCGCAGCTCTCAATGTGATGGGTTCTCCAACGCCTTACTCTGTCGACATTCTGGATTGAGACTTGAGTTACTTCACAAGAACTCTGCCAATTTTTCAGGATACTCAGTTTTCAACAGCCCAAGCCATTGATTACGTAGCTGCAAGTCCTCCTCGGACAGCTCGTGATCATTAATTGCCAGATCTAAAATTTGCATATCCCGAAGATGCTTCAAGTAGGAGCTGAGTATTTTTTGCGCGAAAGGTTTGTTCAATTTGAATAGCAGTCGGGCCGTCTTGAGGCCTCGCTCATTAGCCAAGGAATCTAATTGCTCTGGACCAACAGCGGCAGAGATGTTAAGATCCATCAACAGCTCGAAAAAGGCTTCAAAAAGAACTTGGACTTCGCGTTCACAGCCGTCCACAGCCTTTTCTGCGAGGTACTTTCGCACCGTCCCTTGGCTAATGTTCAGTTTTTCAGCGATTTCTTTGCGTGTGAAATCCTTGGCAGCCAGTGCCTTAATCTCGTCTACTTTGCTTTGGAAAACCCGTCCCAACCTTTTTTTGTCCTCCATTTACGTTTGAGATGGTCATATATTAGTTATGTTTTGTTGCCTTTTAAGCTTAATTTGAGCCTATTCAACATTGAAATGACGCCGTTCAGTGTGAAATGACGCTGATTTGAGAGTGCACAAACGCGAATCAGTTACGGAACATCAAAATAAGCTCTAAATAAGCATGAATCAACCTTGGGTCAACCAATCAAAAACCTTACTTCAGGGTTAAGTTTTTAGGTTTTCCAAAAGGGATTGGTTGGCTGGCGCCCGGCGCACGTCGGCAGCGCACCCCCAGCGAGTTTCGGGCGTTTTTCCAGAATATTCAACCCAGACAAAATAGAAATGAAAACTAACTTGGATGAGTATCTTGAATCAGCTTAGCTATTAGATCCTTGACCAGAAAACGCGCTTGCTGCAGCCCATTTTTCTTCTGTTTCAATGTAGACACAAGAACACTTTCCGTCATCTCTCTCCTCCTTTCGGCATACTGGTCACAAAAAGTGTTATTAGTAAATCGCTGAATAATAGAGCAAACGTGGCTAGGATATGGAAGTTTTTGAACTCGTGATAGCGTTGCTGGGCGCCCTCCCACAAGGGATCAAAGGCAGAACGGTGGTTCAGAAACTGGGCTATTTTGCTTCAGTGAAACTGAAAATGGAGGCAGGATATGCAGCTGACTTTTACGGCCCTTTTAGTTCCACGGTTGCTGGGCATCTTCAAAATATGGTAGATCTCGACTTTGTGGTCGAAAGAGGGCGACAAACTTTCTACAATCGAACCATGTATAGTTACTCCTTGACTGAAGATGGTTTGGAGCTTCCACAGAAGGTCAAAGAAGAATATCCGAAAGAATATGCAGTAATCAAGAAAATTGTAAGAAAATGCGGTGAAACAGTGAACTGTAACTACAATGTTCTTTCTTGGGCAGCAAAAGTGCATTTTGTCTTGAATCGTACTCATAAGGCAATGACCCGCGTGGAAGCCATAGAAGCAAGCGAATCCTTCGGCTGGAAACTGGGTCAGAAGGAAGTAGAATCAGCAATTAGATTGTTGTTAGCTTTGGGGCTCATCAAAGAGGAGTAAGTCTAAAGTAAGAAGGACAGCGAATTGTCCGCGAATTTCGATTTCAAATCCGTAAGATGCCCCCTTTACGGCTTTGCTAGTTTGAGCAGTAGAGAAAATCGTCTTTTGGATACTGTTGCGATGCAAAGGCTTGCAAGAATAAAGCAGCTCGCTCATACATATATCGTCTACCCAAGCGCTGTCCACACAAGACTGGAACATTCTCTGGGAACCCTTTGTCTCGCAGGGCGGATATGCGACCAGCTGAAGTTACCTCAGAAACAGAAGCGAGTGATTAGAATTGCTGCATTATTGCACGATATAGGTCAAGGTCCTTTCTCTCATATATGGGAAGAACCAATGCGATGGATAAACGGTGAAGACTACTCTCATGAAGGCGTTACGAAACTGATGATAAGCACAGAACCGAACATAGGAAAAGCATTGGGCAATCTTAAACAGGACGTTCTAGACATATTTGATGGAGAGTCACTTGGCTCTGACATAATCTCCAGTAGTCTGGACGTTGACAAACTTGACTACTTGAGACGTGATTCCTATCACACAGGTGTCGCGTATGGCCTTTTTGATATTGACCGAGTAATTCGGACAGTATGCACAGTGCCAGAAACTGGCAGAAACTACCTAGGGGTACAGGAAAAAGGAATGGATGCGTTAGAAAGCTATCGTCTTGCCAGATATGCAATGCACATGCAAGTCTATGAACACCATTCAAGGCTTATTGCGGATGACATGTTCTTGAAGGCGATAAGGCTAGCCTTGGAAGATGGATGCATAGCTCGCGAAGACCTGAAGATTTCCAACGGTGCGAACAGATTCGTTGACAACTTTCTGAAACTCGATGACTTCTCGATTCAACATCAGATTCTACAGGGCTCAAGTGGCAATGCGAGAAATCTAATAGAGAACATCCGAAATCGAAGGCTCCTAAAAAGAGCCCTCATGACTCCTCTCACAAGAGAAGGCTGCCCAGATGCACTAAAGCGTAAGAAAATCGTGAACATGAATAGAGCCGAAATTGAAACTGCTGAAAACAAAATAGCGCAAGAACTTGATATCGACCCTGCATATGTCGTTGTGCATCTCCAGAGCATCAAGATTAAGCTCTATGAACGTTTTGAACAGACATTTGGAAGCAGGGAAACGCCTATCTATGTAAAGAGAAAGAATGGACCTGTTTTCTCATTTGATGAAGAATCACCAATTTCCGCTTCCCTGATTCTGAAAAGAAGGCTCTATGTGTTCTGCCCGAAGAAATACGTCACAAGAGCAAAGGAAATAGCCGAAAATATCTTCGAAGTAAAGAGTGTTTTTGATCCATAACGCAGCATGGGAGATTGAGATTCTTGGGTTGGTCAGTTGCGCGCACGTCACAAGCGCACCCCCAGCGTGTTCCGGGCTTTTCGGTGACTCGGCGATAGCGGGGACCAACCAACCTTTTGTCATGGACCTTGTCCATAACCGCGATATCGTTCTCTCTTGTCAAGATTCAAAGTTCGCCAGCATCCCACGACGGCGATCTCTCATGGCCTGAAACCTTCTTAGGACAAGTTTCAAGCGTCTGGCTTGTCACAAGACTGATCCTAACCTCGATTTCACGAAGCCTCTCGACAAGGTCTTCCTTTGGGTATCTCAGCATCTCTGCTACGTCTTTTCCTAAGTATTTCTTCCTGACTTTCCATGGACACGAAGCATCATAATAATGAAGATAAGAATACGGCCCATGGGTTCTCCGAAAACCGCCACACTTCTTACAAGACCGCTTCCCACAGCTGACCTTCTCAGGCACGATAGATCCACCAAGTTTCTTCAATTCCAACGCTTCTTTTATCAAGGTCTTCTCTTTGTTAAGGGCGTCTTGTGACAATACAGAACAGTTCTCCTTTTTCATGCTTGTCCCAAGACTGTTCATTTCAGAGCTCCCCTTCATCGATGCCGTTTTCTTCTTCTTCAAGGTCCTGTTTATCGATTGATTCTTGGGGTTCGATGTCAGAATCGAGGTTCGGCTTTCTGCGTCGACGCTGCCTTGGAACCACAAGGGTTGGCTCAACTTGCTCCTGGCGTGTAGCATCAGCCTCTTCCTGCTTTGCGCCTGAAAGCAGCCGGTATGACTCGACGAGCTTGACCTTGACGCGGTCACCTGGCAGCAGATGGAAAACGTCAACAACATCCTTCGGAATGAACAGGTAAGCGCCATCTCCATGTTGGCTGATGCGAAGCAGCGTCTCAAGCTGTATCTTCTGACTCTTCACTGTACCCAAAAAAAGTCTGGAGGGTTTAGCAGTCATTTACGCTGTCCTCCCAGTGTTAATGTCATAGGTGCGCGGTGTAGAGATGATTGTCTGAGCGTGAAGTGCGCAGCTTTTGCAGTCGCCAATAAGGGGGACTGCGTCGCAATCGACGAACTGAAAACGGGCCCTAAGATAAGTTCAAGGCTCCGCTTTTTCTGGCCGTGATGTAGTCGCACGACCTGATTGGGTTTAAACCCGAATAAGGCGAGATCCTGCCCGCACCATCGACATACTTGTATTGAACGGTCTTCCTTTCCGAAGGAAATATCGAAGTCGGCTTGATTATGAGATATAGGCCCGCAAAGCGAGCAGTGGTGACGCATCAGCTCGAGGCCTCCCCAGTTTTCGCGTCCGAATTTTCAACATAGGTCGGAGATCCGATGGCCAGAGATGGTTGAATCTTAACGCTCACACGATTTGGCCGCCATCTGTGCAAGACAAGCTGCCATCCATGAATGTCGAACCAATCGGGCTGCATGGCGGCTTTGAAAAACTCTGGACCCCTGATTTTTGTGCTCTTACTCAGGGCCTCGACCAGCTCCGAAAATCGTCCATAGCCATGTTCGTCCTTTTCAGTGGCCGCCCACCAACCTAGGATCGCGCTGCCCGGATGCAAACTTTGGGGGATTTGGTTTCCGCACATTCTATCAGCTCACCTCAGCCTCTTTGAATTCAACCTTGAAACCGCTCTTTTCCAAATCCCTTCTCGCCTTGTCAAAACAGCCATTGCAAAAACACTGTTGGAAGTCAGGTTCTATTTTGACTTGCCATTCTGACGCTAGGCCACAATTATTGTAGCATGGTTCAGCAGTTTTCACATGGCTGACATAAGCGGTTTGGTTCTGCTGCTCATACTCTTTCGATTCACCATCAGTTTCTAGGAGGCTCGGCCCCCTTGGTACACTATTATGCTTAGGTATGCCTACTATATGCTTGTCACTAGACAACTCTTTACCTTGTGAATTGTCCGTGAGGTGTAATGGTGAGTCAATGCTTGAAACTTGTTGAGAAATCGTTTCTCGGACACTTTCAAGCTTCTTTTCGGGGTCTGAGCTTGTTTCAGCCTTAGAGAGATGTTCTTGTGAGAGTAGGTTGGAAATAGAAAAAATATTTTGGTCTAAAACGTCATGTTCAAGGTCAGAAAACGTTAATTCTGGCTGGCCCAACATAAAGAATTTTTTTATTTCTATTTTCAACCCTGTTCTTCCAAGAATAATTGTTTTCCATTTTTTGAAGCCCTCTTCCAATTTCAGCCTCAAAACTTGTTGAGTTTGCGTTTTTCGGTGACTTTCGAACATTGACTGTGCGTTCAATTCTTGGTGTAAAGGTTTGTAAATGTTCAATCGCTTGTCATCCTCATCCCTTTCAATGTTTACGTAGCCAATCTGTGCTAGACGGTCAAGCTTAATTCTTATAGTGTCGCTACTCGCTTTCTGTGTAGTCGTTGCATTATACTCTTCAGCTAAACTTTTCAGATACCAAGAGTTTTTCTGTTTCACAATGGAATGGTAAAAGTCTAGGATTGCTTGCTCTGTCCCAGTTCTGGTAGTCTCGAAGATTTCGCTGTAAACGTTTATCGCCACCGCCACATCATACATCGTTGAAACCACGAAGACTTTGCCGTTAATCATTATTTGCGGCCTCTGAAACAGGTGTAGAACAGTTATGGTTTTTAGGAATTGGGTGAAATGTTGAAAATCCCGCATGTCCCTGACGATGCTGCTTGGGAACAATTCGTATAGGTCTTCAAAAGGAATTATCACGTCGACTTCGCCGTTCTGAAGCCATTTTTGCAGTGCAATAATAATCGCTTTTATTTTCTGCATTTCTTCGCTTTCGCTGTTGAGCCATGGATAGCAGCTTTTCATGTTTACGAGTTGGTTTGCAGCCACAAGTTTTTCTTTAGAGTTTTCAGGGGTGACAGTGAAGCTTCTTGTGGCTAATTCTTGCATGTAGCTTCGGTCAACAGTCAAGAATACGGTTGCGGGCCACCCTTGAATCACCACATGCATGGTTCTCATTTGTCCTTTCGCAAGTTTATCCACGAAACGGTATTCTATGCGTTCCGCATCATGGCTCAGGATAGGATACAGCATTCTGAAGGCTTCAAACTCTGGGGTTTCAAGAAACACTAAGATTTTTCCAGAGAGCTCAATTAACGTGTAGGTTTTTTTCATTATTTGACTGTATTCTTTCATTCCTTTCTTGTACGCGTGTATTTCATCTTTGTATTCCCCGGCATCGGCGAAATCGCTTTTTCGCGGCTTCTCCGGGGCTTCAATGTTTTCGGCTGGCCTGCCATCTTCAGTCAGCAAGGTTCCATAGTCGTGAATTAGGGCTTTAGGGCTTAGTCCACCCAACAATATGGTTGTTTCGAGAGGAAAATATTTGAGGGATTGCACTGTGTTGTAGCTTTTGCCTATTCCGCTTTCGCCTTTCTGAAATAGATTGATTGGTTCTTTCAAGAATCCGCTGAGGCCAGTGAAGAACACGCTTAGTTTTACTGGGTTGTCATGTTTGATTCGTTTGTCTAGATCTGCCAGAATGAAGTCAACTAACTGTGGGTTTGTTGCAAGTTTGTATTCTTCCTCGGTTAACCCGCAGATTTTATGCATGTATTCTTCTTTTGACTTAGGGGCCTCTTCAGCGCTCATAAATTATTTGCCTCGCTTTTTCCGGGCAAGTCATTCGACCGGTTACTGCGGGGCTGAGTGCCTGGTCTAAGTTTAAAACATGTTTCTCCTCTGTCATGGTTTCGCCTCAGTTTTTGCTTGCGTCCCACAACGGCTATGCTTATGTCTGCGTCTTCGAGATTTCCGTTTTAAGCTGCAAATCTTGGATGATTATACGAAGACTTTTGATCACGGTTTCTAGATTCGCATTTTCGGGGTAAATAATAACCGCGTGTGAATTGGGCAATAGCGTCATTCGGTCTCCAAGAAGCTTGCGCACATTCTTCGGAAAGTAAACATGACCTTGCGACCCAGTTTTCAACTCAAACTCCATTTTTTCTTTCTCCTTACAAATCCTCAGCAAGTCTTTTACAAAAGTTTTATATAAGGGTTCAGAATAGAACGAACTATGTGGTTCGGTCTGAACATGCCCACTACTCATGCTACCCGCTCTGGGAGGCCTTATGGCCAACAGATACAACAATCCCGAACAGAGCTCAAGATTCTGGATGCTCTGGCTGAGACTCTGAACGGTCTTACGTGGACTGCTCTGCGTGAAAAGGCACGGATCTCAAAGGCCGTAATGTCCGATGCTGTTAAGAGACTAAAAGAGCCAGGATTTATTGAGCAGCGAGAACAGCAATACGTCATAACAAAGAAAGGCGAAGAGCGGCGTCACGTATTGAGGGAGCATTTGAAAGACTCTATTCCAAGCACAAGCGCCATGATAATTTTCAATAGTCCGGCCTCAGAAGAGGAATTTTCATTTGCTGGGTCAGCTTATTTCGGTAAGGCTAAGACTGTCAAACGGTCTCAATCAGAAGTTGCGCTGGAGCGAAAGGAATTAGAATCCGACTTGAAGAAATATTCAAAGCAGCTTTCTAACTCGTTGACTAAAGGAGTCACCGATTTTGGGACGGCAACTATCATAATCTCGATCAAAAAAGTGAAAGAAGCTCTACAATAGAGAGGGAAAAGAAGCGATGGGAAAATATGAAAAAGACAATAGGGCTCGAATTGAGGAGAAACAAGAGATGGGAAAGAAAAGAGGTCCATACATCGTTTTATTAGTTGACGGCGTAAAAAATGCGAAACTCAAGGAGCGTGAATGGGGTATTCTTGAAAAATTGTTTTCAAAATATCCGGGACTGGCAAGAGTAGAATGCCCCGACAGAATGTATCCAGACGTCTGAATGGAGTAAAAGAAGATGGCCAAAAATAAAGTTAAACATTGTTCTTGCGGCGCGGATATTCGGTTTGCGTTCACAGCTGATTTTAAGATTGGAAATAGTGGCCATGACCTCAAATTACTGTTCCCCTTGCAATTGCCCAAAATCAATGAATGCATTTTCCCCTTAGACGTATTTGTCTGCTCAAATTGCGGGAGAATTGAATTTTTCGCAGGAGAAGCAATCAAGGGCACTTTATTGCGCCTTGCAAAAAACATAATCAATAGAGATGAGAACCTTGGGGATCCTCGTAGTATGCATCATTAGAACTGAATTTCGAGACGCACCAGCAGGCTGGACGTCCTCGAGGTGGCGCCGTTGCGCCGTCTTCGTCCAACATTCTGAGTGTTTCGGTACGGAAATCGCAAGGACAGAGCTGCGCGGCGCTGTAGGTCCAGCCTTGGCAGTCATCCGAAAAGCGTAACACAACAGCGAAGGGATCCGGCAGCCAGGTTGTAGTAGCGCGCATGCGTGTTCCTAAATCGGTGTAAAATGGTATTTGTTCTTCTTTTGTCTGTTCGCGTCCGATACGGGCTTGTTTTGCAGTCAAGTCTTGGCCGTGCCTGGGATGGAGAATCATGGGTTCGGGCATCAAGCCGATCTGATCATCGCGGAGCCTTACACCGCACCTTCAGCTTAGCCCTCCACAGTTCGAAAAAGGCGGACACTTCAGGAAGGCCGAAAGCTGACGCGAGGCCTAAAATTGCCCCCAAATCACAAAAGACGAATTAAGACCATTTTTAACCATTTTCGGAACAGGCATGCGCGCTTTAGACTTGCGCACGCTGTAGAACTCTGTTGAGGATCACTAGCGAATGACTCTTATTCTATGATCTATTATTATGTATTCGACATTCAAATGAATGAAAAAGATATTTTGCTTGGTACGCTCAAAGAGTTTTCTGCCATTGCAGGATTAATCGGCGAAGACTGGTTTTTGAGAGAATTGGATGAAGGAAGCAAACATCCACTCATTACCTACTTAGCAAAAGGGAGACCTAATTATTCAAAGATTGAACATCTGAATGAGGAGTTGAAGAAGACCGAGGATGGCCCAGTTAAAGCATCTACGATGCTAATAATCTATGAATTGCAATACCATTTTTTTGTTTTGGCTCATTTGAACCATTGCTTGGAGGTTCTGAATGGTGAGCCCAGATTAGGAGAAATCCTTGATCATCTGACGTGTGAAGACCATTTCTGGAATGGTTATTCCGAGGCTGAGATTGGTTCTCTCCTCAAGGAAAAATTCGGAGAAATAGAACTGGCTCCTACTTTGCCAAACGGAAAATCAGCTGATGTGAAATTCAAAGTGGAAGGCACATGGATATATGCGGAGGTTACGACACCTGAAAAAGGACAGAAGTTCAGTGAAATAATGAAACAAGCTATTGCAACAGAAGAGGCTGTGAAGCTTGATGACAGTACGGGTCGCGTGCGACAGAAAATCCATGAGGAGTTTGAGCATTTCAGGAGCATTTTAGGTGGCGTTCCTGCAATTGTGTTCGTGAATACTAATCAATGTGAGTACGACGACCTTGATATTGAAGATGCGTTGATGGGCACTCCAAAACTAGTCATTCACACAAATAATGCTACAGGCGAAGTCAAGACATTTTGGGAACGAGATTCCTGGACAGTTTTTGAGGAAGACGAGAAAGCAGAAACACTTGGTGGCATAATAAGCTATGAAAGAAACTTCACAAACACCGGCAAAGTAGTCTTCGATGCAAGGATCTTTGCGATTTCTTTCTCAAAAAAAGATATTGAACCGTTGGTTTCATTGCTCCAAACTTGACGCGAGCTCAATGAGTTTTTGTAGTTGAAGGTCTACCCAGCTATATAGATCATCGAATCAATTATGATCGCGCGCTGGCTTGTCCCTAAATTAATTAATGCAGTTGGGGTCTCGTATTTTGCGGCTTACGTCCAAGCTTAGGAGGTGAATCCCAGCGGGACAAGATGAACATGAGACCCTAGAAACCCTCTTCAGAAACGTAGACTTAAGTTTTGCTAAAGATGCAGTGCACGGGAATCACGTACCATTCCCGTGGTGGCAAGTATTAACGGCTATCACTTTTTAGGCTTGGAGCGGGTGAAGGCCCCATCCTTCTCAAGTTTTACAGCAAAACCGGCCTTTCGTAGAATTTCTGTTGCCTGCTCCTTTTCCAGCATTTCTCTATCGATCTCTTCGTCTGTCATCGTTGATGGATAATCATGTGCCAGACGAAATACGATGCGTTTGAGGTCATTTACTTCCTTCTGCACCTTTTGCAGATCATCTGTCGACGAGGCCATGCGCTGCAGTTTTGTCAGCTCATCCTTCAACCTCACGTTCTCCTGGCGCAACTCTTCGATTTGCTTGAGCGTCTCAGTCGGATTCGTGGTTCCAAGCCTTAGATACTCGTAGCCTCCGGCGTATTCCTCGCGGTGACGCTCGACGTCCCGGGTGATGTAGTGCTCGTCGACGCCAAGTGTGTGTCCCATCCAGAACTCTCTGAAGCTGCTCTCGCATCGCATGTTGTTTCTGAAATACTTGCGCAGTCCATGAAGCCTAACCTTCTTGGGTTTCCCTGCGTGGCCTGTGGACTTGTCGATGCCTAGCTTCTGCACGAGCCTGTTGAACTTGGTTGAGACGCTTGCGGGGCTGAACTGGTCTCCAATGACCTTGCCTTGTTTCTCGCTTGCGAAGACGAAGCTATTATCCGTCAATGGCATCCTACGCGCCAAGTATTCTTTGAGCGCCGCGTAGCCCTCGTCGCCTATGAAGGCCCATCTGTCGCCGACTCGGTCTTTGACTTCTGAGGCTGGCAGCACGATGCGCATGGGCACTCGTCCTTTCTCAAAGTCTTCCTTGATCTGCCAATATTTGACGCGCACTGCGGTGCCGACTCGTAGGCCAGATTCAACCATGACGATGTAGATTACGCGGTCTCTAGCACTCGCGAAAGACGTGAGCTGCTTGATCTCTTCCCTGGTCAAGTCTCGGTTGTGGTAGATCACGCAGGGCCTGTTCGGAAGGTCCACGGTCAAGGGAATGTTCCAGTACCGGCAGAAGCTTTTGAGCGTGGACATGAGGTTCTTGCACGTCATCGGCGCAAATTTGGGCTTCATCCACGTGTTGAAGCTTCTGACGACGTCTTGCCATTCTTCCAGCCAGCATTCACGCTCGTTCTCGGTCAGCCGCTTGGCAGCCCTCCAACCTTCAACCATGCCGAGTGCATCCTTGCCGAAACGGGCCCTACAGAACTCCACCCAATGGCTGAGGCAGAACTTGTAGTGCCTGCGTGTCTGGGGGCTCTCCGCGCGCGCAGCCATCCAATCCTCAACCCACCGGTTAGCCGCTAACTGCTCTAGCTCTTGCTTCTCCATCTTTTTACCCATCAAATGTGTATCCACAATCTATATTGTGAATTCAGCTTTTAAATATTACGTTAAGATTCATAAGACAGTTAAATATCTATAACCTATTTCTGTCCACGAACATTGGAGGAGAGCCGTTGAAACAACGTATCACTATTAAGCAGAGAAAAGAGTTGGAAGCCAGAATGGCCAAGGTTTTCCATA
>Ga0315294_10000706_pt1 | contig 36093 bp, 37 predicted proteins | sample YL17G13_40_MG_FD_203626 | JGI IMG/M metagenome (GOLD analysis project Ga0315294, IMG submission 203626) | Sediment microbial communities from Yellowstone Lake, YNP, Wyoming, USA - YL17G13_40 | ecosystem: Environmental > Aquatic > Freshwater > Lake > Sediment | place: USA: Wyoming | collected...
ATGCTGGAAAATCATCATTATGACGAACTAAGTCTATAAAAATACTTGTTGTAACATCGATGTGGGGCCAAGATTCTTCATTAAATCCAAGGACCTTGTTTAGTGTGTCTGTCACTTTTGATTTTTCCTCATCTTTTAGGAAAAACCCTACCATATATTGCGTCCACATTTACTTCCCCTCCTTTTTTTATTTTTAACTAATATATAACTAAACTACCTGGCACATAACTAACCACTAATAAGATAATGAATAGTTATATACCAGGTAGTAATATTTTTTCAAAGAACTAAAATATCCTATAATAGGGTATCATAAATATAGCATATTTAAGGTAAAAGGTCAATAGTTGCTCCCCCAGTTCAAAGCTTATTATAACAATGGAGAATAGAGATTATATGATAATAAAAAAAGAAAGATTGTTAGAAATAAAGAGATTGTATGGAAATTTAAACCTATCCCTTTCATTGACTGAACGATGTTAGAACCTGTTGAAAATAAAAAGGCTTCGAGTGGATAAACCACAAGAAGCCATGAATCAGATTTACTGAACGCATTAATTTGCTATTTGTCTTTCTATGCCTTGACAATATGCTTGGACAGCTTTAAGAACATCTTCTCTACATACTTCACCTAACACATAGACAATAGGATCTGGAGCACCACCCTTATACCAAGGTTGCATCGAACCAGAAAAAATAAGTACCTTACCACCGCTAACGTTAATGGCAAAACCACGAAACCAGATATAACCTTCTACTATGGGATTGAGTTGTTTAGCGAAAAGCTCACTTTCAAATCCGCTTTCTTCAACCTTATAGGCTTCCTCGAACAAAGGACGATTGATGCAACAATTAGTATCGTTGTAAAACCTGATTTTCTTGATCCATATTTTCTGCAGCAACTCATTAATCTTTTTATCCGTACATTTGACTGCTCCGCTAGGGAGGCCCCTGTTGTCGTCCTTAATTTCTCTTTTTCTCGCTTGCAGATATCGTAATCCACTCATTTCATTCACCTCCTCAGATGAATTTAAGATTTTTTTATATATAATTTACCTGGCATATAACTAACCACTAATAAGATAATGATCAGTTAAATACCAGGTAATAATATTGTTTTTCAAAGAACTAAAAATACCCTATACAGAGTATTCATATTATATCACTAAGATAATGAATGGTCAATAGAGAGCTCCGCGGGCAGGATTCGAACCTGCGACCAACTGCTTACACTTTGCCCTTAATTACTTAAGGAGTGGACTATATCTTTGCCATAACATAAAGTTTTAGGCATCTCGGTATCTAGTCTCTACGGCGCCCGAGCACTCAAGACTTTGAGTACTCGGTTCCCACGGTATTACCCTATAAGGGCTTCACCGTTATCCCGAGAAGGACATTCCAAAATTTCTTTTGGAAGCTGCGTAATGCCAGAATGGATTTCCCTATGACAGTTAGCGCAAACAAGAATGCATTTATCAATCTCATTTTGCACTTTTGCCCAAGACCGAGTATAACCCTTGTCGGATATACCAAAGTCTTTTCCATCAGGAGAAAGGTGATGAAATTCCAGCGCTTGTGGGCATTTATTATATCCACAAATCTGGCATTTACCACCTTTATATCGTACAGCCAAATCCCTGATCTTTCTGCGCCTTTTAGCAACAGCAAGAATCATATACTTGGCTCTGCTGGCATAGTTTCTTTTATCTGCCATATGGCATGTGTAAGATTCACAGGCAGCCGCTCTACCACTGAGCTACCGCGGAATAATCTTCTAATTGTACTAAATTTTTAAAACAAAATCAATAAAAAAGCTGACCATCGTGAACAATGTTAGAACTATACTTCAACGACAAACCATTAGAATAATTGATAATCTTCTATAATAATGTTATATTTTAAGACATTTGATTTCTAAAAGGAGGTGAATCAAATGTTAAATGCTCTTTTACAAACAGAAAATCGAGGATTTTGGAAGAATAATCATTTGCCCACTCCCCTTACTCCTCAGGAAGAGAAAGAATTATTCCAGAAATTGGAAAAAAATCCTGAAGATAAAAGCGAAATAAGGAAAGAAATTGCTGAAAGGAATATGGGATTGGTTCATCTTTGGGCTAAGGAGATGAAAAACTCGTATCCAACTTCTATTTTAGAATTCCGAGATCTTTTCCAGGAGGGAAATATAGGCCTAATGAAAGCAGTGGATAAGTATCAATGGAGAAAAGGTTTCAAGTTTTCTACTTATGCTAACTGGTGGATTGGACAGGGAATTAAGCGCGCTTTAGCCGACCAGGGAAGAACCATTCGGATGCCTGCTCATAAAGTAGAAAATATAAGCAAATATTTAAAAGCCAAGAGGTTGTTATCCCAAATGATAGGAAGAAATCCTCTACCAAAAGAAATAGCTTCGGAAATGGGAATAGAGATTGAAGAAGTTCTTGATCTGATGCAAATTTCTCAGAGCGTTTCTTCTTTAAATCAACCGGTTGGAGATAAAAAAGAAGGCAGCGAGTTAGGGGATTTTATTTCAGACACTAAAACAATTAGTCCTGAGAATTATGTGGAGAAAAAACTGTTGAGAAATGAATTAAAAAAAATTATCGAAGAGACATTGTCTGAAAGAGAAGAGAAAATTTTAATCCTGCGATTTGGATTAGAAGATGGAAGGCACCACAACTTACAAGAAGTGGGGGACGTCTTAGGTATAACCAGGGAAAGAATCAGACAGATTCAAAAAAGGTCCTTAGAAAAGTTAAAAAAAGATCCTCGAATAAAATTACTTAAATAGGCACTATTATTTATAAAATAGTGCCTTCTTTTTTATTTGCTCTGGCTGACCCTATGGGACGATGTTGGAACCTTTTTGGTCACAAGGACTGAGTAATGTTTGAACCTTTCATTTCTCATCGTCTATAAATATTTCATAATAAGACAAACAAGCAGCAGAACTAATCATTATCCAAAAGAAAAATTCTTCAAAAGGAAAGACCAAGCCTAAAATATTAACAGTCCCTATATAATTTCCAGTAAAAATCCATTGTCCTGTTTTAACTGCGGTTAATTCATGAGTTAAAAATAGGAAGAAAAAGAAAACAACTACTTTAGCAAATTTACTTATAAAAATTGGCTTTTTTGTAACAAGGTAAATAAATGGGATTATAGCAATAAAACCAGAAATTAAATAAGAATATTTTACTTTTAATAAAAGTGGAAAACTAATAAATAATATTATGGTAATTACTAAGACTATTAATGATGGATAAATTATATATTTTATATTCTTTGATGTTTTTCCCGCATCTCCTTTATCAATAAAATGTTCGTAAAAAGTTGTAACTAATAATATCATAAAAACATACCAAAGCACTTCATCAATTGGAACAAGACCGAAAACTCTGTAAGGAATTAATAAAGAGCCTTGAGGATACCACCATTGTTCATTAATAGTATTAATAAAGCTAAAAAGAAAACCGCATACAATGCCGAAAAATAAAGAAGAAATAGTTATATTCTTAATGTCTTTTGTTTTTCTTATCAATAAATAAATAGCCGGGACTAAAAAATATAAAATAGAAGCAATTAATGTTTTGATTTCAAATTTCAAAACTAAAAATGCCGAAATAGCTATTATGGCCATAATGACTATTAAATCTATTTTCCGAGAATTAATTTTCATATCTTCATTCTATCAAAAAACGCCTTCTTGGCGATTTCAATTGTCTCGGTCTCTCGATACTGCGCTGACTCGTGCTGGCCCTATGGAACGATGTTGGAATCTTTATTAGGTTACCATCTTTTTCTCTTTGATTCGTTTATGCCTATCCGCTTGTTAACAGACCACAAGCGTTATCCTTTCTTTATGAAGAGAGTGATAAAGTAGATTGAAGTAATCACAAAGAGTCCCCACCATAGCCACATAAGACCGATGAGGTAATTGTAGAAATAAATACCCAATAAAATACCGAGTGAGATAAGACAAAACTTAATTAGACTTACCTCCCACCAACGAAATGTCCATGTTCTAAAAATCTTCATAGTTTTTAGTTTTAAATTATATAATTACATTATAACACAAACTGTACATACTGGCTGTGTTCCCCGGTCTAGAACTTATACAAGTCAGACCAATAAAGACTCCTTGGGGGATAATTTTAGACTCAAACTAACGTGTCTCGGTCGGGTCTATTTTAACATAAAATGAGACAAATGAAACACTATATAGGGAGTATTTTTTGGTGCTTCATTTCTAAATGTACAAATTCTACTAATATTGTTATTTCAACAAAAAAAATGCCAAGATGGCGACAAAAAATGGATTAATACTAGGCTATTTCTTCTTCTAACCATTTGTCTTTTTTTGCTTAAAATTCATTATAAATTCATAAATAGGGCCAAGGATTGTACCGATCGAAAAAGCCCACAGAATTTCCGTTAAGGGAACACCTAAGACAAGAATTCCCATTCTCGTGTTTTTAAGCAGCCAAACTTTTTCAATATAGTCAGGAAAGAATTTTGTATAAATGAGATAAAAAATTAATACTCCAACCCCTGTAAATAAACCACTTAAAAATATATTCAAGATTAAATCTTTTCTCCTGAAATATATGACAATGGCACTTATTAAATAACCTATCATTACTGCAAAAATAGAATTAAGGCCAAGAAATTTTGTCAGAAGAAAGAGGCATGAAAACCAAATAATAATTATTATAAAAAGGTCTTGATAATTAATCCTACCCCTCCTTATAAATTTCTTGCCCAAGAAAAACTCATAAACTACTGCTGCTAAGCCACCAAGCGCAAAACCTAAAATAACGTCTTCAACAGCAATAATCAAATTACCGAGCTGGAGCTTGAAGATAAGAAAGGGCCTCCAATAATCTTTAAAAAAGAAGTATTCCTGAAATGGCCCAAGTAAAGCAAAAAGGAAACCCATAAAAAGCATTTCCTTTCTTAAATATTTCTTTAACAAAAAAAACAAGAGCCAAAAAAACAAACATATTGCTGAACCAATAAAATAGACAAAATTCTCCATGTATTTTATTCTACCAAAAAATCGCCTCTTTGGCGATTTAAATTTGCTGCCGGGCTTGGATTCGAACCAAGATAAACAGCTTCAGAGGCTGCTGTCCTACCGTTAGACGACCCGGCAATTTTAAATTAATTCTTCACTAATGAATAGTTCTAAAGGCAAAGTGGCTACTGGTGAATTTTTAAGCTGCCACTGAACTTCAACTAATTTTCTTAATAATCTTTCAAGAGATACAGTTTCCCAATTTTGAGCTTGTTTAAATAAAGTGGTCATCTCCTCTTCAGTCGCCTCTTTTTCTAAAACTTCTCCTAAACTGGGAGATATTTTTAAAAGCAGCAACTTTCTTAAATAATCAATTACTTCTTTATTAAAAATCTCTAAATTAAAGCCATCATCATAAATTTTATTAATGAATTCAATAGCCTTAACTTTGTCCTTTTTATTTAAAATATCAATAAAGCGTTTGATTTTTTCCAGATTAATGGCTCCCACCAATCCTTCTACTGATTCTTTAGTAATATTTTGATTGGTGACTAAAGAGATTTGGCCTAAAAGAGATTCAGCATCGCGCAATCCTCCTTCAGAATAAAGAGCAATGAGACGCAAAGCTTCTGCTTCGAATTTTATTTTTTCTTGCTCACAAATATATTTTAAGCGACCAATGGTGTCTTCTAAAGTTAATTTTTTAAAATCGTAGCGTTCTACCCGGGATAAAATTGTAGCTGGTAATTTTTCTGGTTCAGTAGTGGCTAAAATAAAAACAATATAAGCTGGCGGTTCTTCGAGAGTCTTGAGCAAGGCATTGAAAGCTTCCTTGGTTAATTGATGAGCTTCATCAATAATAAAAACTTTGTACTTGGATTTGATTGGAGGAAACCTTACGTTTTCTCTCAAGGCTCTGATATCATCGATTCCCCGATTAGAAGCAGCGTCAATTTCAATTAAATCTAAAGATCGTCCTTCGTTGATTTCTTTGCAAGATTCGCATTGATTACAAACCTCACAATTATTCTCTTTTCTGTTCTGGCAATTTAAAGCCTTGGCTAATAAGCGAGCCACGCTGGTTTTTCCTGTACCCCTTGGTCCAGCAAATAAATAAGCGTGAGAAATTTGACCTTGTTTCAAGGCATTGGCTAAAGTCTTAATGGTATTTTTCTGATTAATGACTTCAGCAAAAGTTTGAGGCCTATATTTGCGGTAAAGAACTAATTGAGGCATATGTCAGGCATTGTAGCAAAAAAATAGTCTTCTTAGCAACCTGTCTTTTTTATTTTCTTAAATACTAAATATTTATAACCAAAAAAGTTAATCAGAGTAGTAATTCCCACAGCAGCTATAGCGCTTAAATTAGCCCATAATATCGGAGAAATATTAAATGGCGGTCCAATTTTATTAACTAAGAACGAGGCTAAACTGACATTGGTTAAAAGGGCAATAATGCTGATAACCAAAAATTTGGAAAATTCCTGAATTTTGGCTTTATCCTCTTTTTGAAATGTCCAGAATTTGTTTAAAAAATAACTATTAGTTACAGCGCAAGAAAAAGAAATTGCTTTAAATAAAGAAAAAGACCAACCAGCATAAACTCTAAAAATCACCATTAATAAGTTTAAAATACCAAAATCAACGGCTGTATTTAAGAAGCCGACTAAGATAAACTTCATAAACTGAATATTGAAAAATTCACTGATAATCCAACGGATAAGTTTCATTTTAATAATTTTCTCTTATTTCTTTTTCAATTTCGCTTCTTAAACGAGTATATTTATGATTACTCTTGTCTTGAATTTCTTGAGCTAATTGATAATTAGGTTTTTGGGGTTTGAGTAATTTAACGCTAAAAGCTCGAGTGGTTTGACCATCAATCATTAATTTTAGATAATCGTTAAAATTATCTAAATTTATCAAATCAGAAGCAGAAAAAACTGGGGCAAAATACTTGGCTAAAATCTCAGCATCTTCGTTGCCTACCCGGAAAGAAATAATAGTGCCGACATTGCCGAAAACTGATTTCAATATCTCTTCTTTTAATTGCGCTAAATATTGATGGCCAACAAATAAATTTAAACGATACTTTCGTGCTTCAGAAAAAATCGTACTAATAGAGTCAGTAATAACATTTTGAAATTCATCAATATAAAGATAAAAATCACGTCGTTCATTTTCAGGAATATCCTGCCGAGAAAAAGCAGCCATTGTTAACTTCGCTACTATTAACATTCCCATTAAATAACTATTAATATTGCCCAGAACACCCTTAGAAAGATTAACTATCAAAATTTTCCCTTCATCCATAATTTTTCTAAAATCCAAAGCTGTCTTTTTCTGATTGACGATTGGCCTGACTAAATCATTAGCTAAAAAGGGCGTTAATTTAGAAACAATGTAAGCAGACATCTGCGGTAAAGCCCATTCACCTTTTAATTCTATTGCTTGTTTTTCCCAAAAAGCCTTAACCATCGGATCCGGCGTTGTCGCTAACAATTTATTTCGAAAAGCTTCATTATTAAAAACCCTCACAATGTCGCCTAAGGTATGAGTATCATTTTTGTCATCCAAGAGCAAATGCAAAGAATAACGGAAATACTGTTCAAAAAGCGGTCCGCCAGTCAATTTCAAATCATAAAGTTTATCCACAATTTCCAATAATTCATTGATAACAAAAGTTTTTTGAAAGGTGTAGCGATTATCCCATTCTAAAATATTCATTCCCATAGCATATTGAGAATCGCCAGGATTAAAATATATCACATCATCTCTCCTTGAAGCAGGAATTAATCCTAAAATATCAAGAGCGGCATCACCATGAGGATCAATAAAAGCCGCGCCTTTGCCTTGTTCAACATCTTGAAGAAAGGTTGATTTCAATAAAGTTGTCTTACCAGTACCAGTCTGACCAACCACATAAATATGTCTTCTTCTGTCTTCATCTTTTATTTTCACTGCCTTTTCCTGACCTTCAAAATAACTGAGTCCTAAAATAACTCCTTCCTGAGGCAAATTTAAAGGTGGCGGGCCAGAACGGGATTTAAGCCATTTCACTCGAGAATTATCAATCAGAGGATGAGGTAAATGATAGATAGTCGATAATTCAAAACTATTTAAAGAACAAATTTGTGAATTTCTAAAATGTCGAAAAGAAAAATCATAAACTAATTGTTTGAGACTTCTTCCAGCTTTAATTTTATTCACTAAAAAATCATTGCCTAAGGGATTGTAAAAAGCATCGAAGGCTTCTTTAAGATGAGAAAATAATTCCTCAGCTCTTTCTTGAGTTATCGCTGACACTAGAAAACGAATATTAACATTATACAAAGGATACTGTGATTTTGCTTCAACTAATTTTACCAAGGATTCATCCACTATTTTTGGCTTTTGTTTTTCTAACTCATCTTTTTCTGACTGAGATGATTGTTTTTTAAAAGAATCTTTAATGATTGTTAAAGGAGCGGCTAAAGCTTCTTTTAAGGTTTTGCCTTCTAAAAGACCTTTCCTGACAAAAGCAAAGATTTTATCCTTTTTTGTCTTATCTGCCTGAAAAATTATCTGAAGCCCCATTCCCTCTTCTTTAGTTGTTTTAGAAAAAGCATTAAGCAGAGTAGCTAAGGTATCCTCCTGAACTCCAGAGAAATCTTTAATTGGCAAGACAAAACTCTCTTTTAACTTTAAAATACCCCCGATTGTCTTGCCCTTCGGAGCAAAAATCGTGTAATCCTCTATCGGCTCTATTTTGGCAAAAGGAAAAAGAGAAGATGCAATTTTAGTCAATAAATCAGTGTCTTTGCGACTGATAGCCAGATAAAAGCGGATTTCTTCCGAATCATGAAGATCAACTAACTCTAAGACGATATTCTTATTATAATGGCTGAATTTCTCAATTAATTGTTCAAAGGGTGAAATAAAATTTTTCATCTCTTTTCTTTTTTCTTCTTCTGAGGAAAAATCTCTGGGAACACTGATTAAAAATAATTGATAGTTTAAACTAGTTTTAATTTCAAAATGAAAAATTTTCTTTTTTATAAAAAAATAAAGCAGCCCTATGCCAAACACTAAAACTATCAATAAAAAAATTGGAGTAAACATTAAATTACTTTTTGGCGTTTAAGTTCTTGGTAATATTTATCAACTAAAGTATCGTGCAATTTATCAATTAAAAAAGCATTACCAGTTTTAAGAGCAGTGATAACAGCCTTAGGAATATTATCTTTCAGGGCAATGACTACTAATTCATCTACTTTCCCCTGCGCTTCCTCATCATCTGAATACATTGGGACTGAAGGAGTAAATGAAGGCGTTGATTTCTGCACTTCCACTGTTGGTGGGTAATTTTTTAAGGATTCTTCTATTTGTTCTTCTATGGTTTCTCTGATCAATTCTTTATCTTCAGGAGTAGTTAAACCTTCTCGGACCATTTGCTCTTTTTTCATCAAAACTCTTTCCTTAATAAAATTAATCTCTGAATTATCCATAGGAATCAACAAATTACGAATTTAATACAAATATACGAATAAACAATCAACAAATAACGAATTTATAATTTGTATATTCGTAAAGGATTCGTTATTCGTTGATTGTCTCTTTATTATACCATCATTTAAAAGCATAATAAATTCGAGGTAAATAGCGGCAATCAATATATTGTAACTTTGGGGTCTTATTATTTAATTCTCCTTCTTTTAATTTTTGAATAATTTTAAAAACTTCAGAAAAATCACTATTAAAATTAATGAGCAGATACCAACTCTCGTTGGTAATTATTTTTATAGTGGAAAATTTTGCTTTTTCTATATCTATAGCGTTGATTTTAAAGGAACTGCCATCTTCTTCCGATAATTCAAAAAGAGAGCGTAAAATGTCTAAATCAGATTGAGAAAAAATTTCTGTGCCGATGGTAATTGAAGATGGTTGATGAATGATTATTTTCCTGATTAAATTACCAGATGTTTCTGGCGCTTCTCCAAAAACTACGCCATTATTATCAAGAAGATAACATTCAACATCTGTACAAAGTAAAAAAGATATTTCCCTCGAAGTAATATTTATTGTTAGATATCCGTTTTTAATGTCTAATTTCGTACTAAGTTTTTCTATTTCCGGATATTTATTAAGGAGATATTGAGAACAATCTGTTGAGGAAAAAAGAAGAAGATTTTCTTGATTATCTTTATATCCTGGTAAAATTTTATAGATAAAAGCTGGAACAAATTTTTGGTTCTTGGAATAAAAATAAGTCTTAATATCCAATTCAATTGCTTCCGGATTATCTACTCCATTGATATTTATTTTTTTTATTTGGAAAAAATCAGAAAGAAAAATCAGCCAGTAAAAAGCAACAGCTAGCAAAAAACAAAAGATAATGATAAGTAATAATTTGACTCTATGCCAATAAATTTTGGTTAAACGTTGGCTTTTTATTCGGCGACGAGTTCTCATCTTTTAATGACTTTAATGCCTCCCATATAAGGAAGAAGAACTTTAGGAATTCTGATAAAACCTTCTTTGGTTTGATAATTCTCAAGAATAGCGATAATAACCCGACCAATAGCTAGAGCAGTTCCATTTAAAGTATAAACGAATTCATTTTTGGAAGTTTGCGGATTTAAATATTTAACATTTAATCTTCTTGCTTGATAATCAGTGCAATTAGAAGTTGAATGGGTCTCCCGATATTCACCTTGACCATTATTTTGACCTGGCAGCCAAGCTTCAATATCATATTTAGCCGCAGCTGGATCGCCCAAATCACCGCTACAAATATTAATCACCCGATAAGGAATGTCTAAACTTCGCATAAATTCCTCTTCTAAAGAAAGCAATAATTCGTGTTCTTTTTTAGCTTCTTCTGGTTTAGAAAAAATAAACATCTCAACTTTATCAAACTGATGGACTCTTAAAATACCTTTGGTATCTTTTCCATAAGAACCTGCTTCTCGCCTAAAACAAGAAGAAAAACCAGCGTAGCGCAAAGGAAGTTCTTCTTCCTTCAAAATTTCATTCATATGCATGGGACCAATAATTTGCTCAGCAGTGCCAATCAGATATAAATCATCTTTTTCCAAATAATAAACTTCTTCTCGCCCCTTATTCAAATAACCCATACCCCAAAAAGGTTCTGGTTTAATTAAAACTGGAGGAATTACTGGAATAAATCCTTTTTTTGTCAATCTATCAAAAGCCAAATGAACTAATGCTATTTCTAGTTGAGCAGCTTCTCTTTTTAAGAAACCAAAACGAGAACCTGAGGTTTTAGCAGCTCTTTTGGTATCAATAATATCTAAAGACTCGCCTAAGAATAAATAATCTTTGGGAGTAAAATTAAATTTTGCTTTTTTCCCAACTTCTTTTAAAACTTGATTATCTCTTTCGTCTTTACCCGCAATAACATCTTCTAAAGGTAAATTAGGAATTAAGCTCATTAATTTTTGATACTCTGTTTCTAATTGGTTTAATTCTTTTTCTTTAGTTTCCAAGACCAGTTTAACCTGTTTTAAAACATCTAAAATCTCTTTTTTGTTCTCTTCCTTTTCCTTAAGTAATTTTTCTTCAACGATATTCTTCTTTGCTCGCAAAGTATCTATTTGCTGAATTAATTCTCGTCTTTTTTTGTCTAAATCCATAACATTATCAACTAAAGAAGAATCAGCACCTTTTTTACTGATACCTTCTTTAATTTTATCAGGGTTTTCACGAATAAATTTTATGTCTAACATAAAAAACAATTTTATTTTGGTTTCATAAAAGGAAAGAAAATAACTTCTTTTAAGGAAGGAGCTTGAGTTAAAACTGCCACTAATCTGTCAATTCCTACTCCTAAACCTGCTGCTGGAGGCATGCCATATTCTAACGCTTCTATAAAATCAGTATCCTGAGGATGAGCTTCTAAATCCCCTTTTTCTCTTAATTTTGCCTGCTCCTGAAACCTTTCTTTTTGATCTAAGGGATCATTGAGTTCAGAAAAACCATTAGCAATTTCCCAACCATTAATAATCAACTGAAAACGGCTAGTTTGCTGAAGGTTATCCAATCTTTTCTTGGCTAAGGGCGATATGGCTAACGGTTGATTAATGACAAAGGTTGGATTTTTTATTTCTGTCCTCAATTTTTTAAAAATATCGTCAGCAATTTTTTCTTTACTTGCTCCAGAATTGATGTCTTCTATTCCCAGAGATTTTGCTTTGCTTAGCCATTGTTCCAAAGAAGATTCAAAATCTAATCCAATTTTCTTTGTCAAAAATTCTTCAAAACCAATGATTTGCCAGGGTAAATTTATGATTGGGTTTTTACTAATATCTTTTTTAAAAGTTTTTGTTAAATACTTAATTAAATCTTTGGTTAATTTCATCAAATCTTCGCGAGTTTTATAAGCACTATATAATTCCATCATCGTAAATTCCGGATTATGCTCTCTGTCCATACCTTCATTACGAAAGTTTTTTCCTATTTCATAAATGTTCTCAAATCCTCCTATTAATAATCTTTTGAGATAGAGCTCTGGAGCAATTCTTAAATACAATTTAAGATTTAAGGTTTCTAATTTTGTTAAAAATGGTTTGGCATTAGCTCCACCGTACATTGTTTGAAGAATGGGTGTTTCTACTTCTAAATAACTATTTTTATTAAGAAAGTTTCTAATTTCAGCAATAATTTTACTTCTCAGAGTGAATCTTTTTTTTACTTCTTCGTTTTCTAATAAATCAAGATAGCGCCGGCGGAATCTTTCTTCAGCATCTTCTAATCCAAACCAAGCTTTTGGCAAAGGCCTCAAACTTTTGGTTAAAAGAGTAAATTTGTTCACCAATAAACTTTTTTCTCCTTTTTGAGTTATAAATAAAGTGCCCTGCGCTTCAAGAAAATCACCGCTATCAAAATACTTCTCAAAAAATTTCATTTTCTCTCCAGCCAAAATATCTGTTTTTAACACTAATTGTAATTTTCCAGTTTCATCTTGAACATCACAAAACATCACTCCGCCATGACCCCGGATTGACCAGATTCTGCCAACTAAAGAAATTCTCTTTTTGGTTTTACTCCAAGAAGAAAAATTATTCAAAACTTCGCCAATAGTAAATTGTCGATTGGTTTTCTCCGGATAAGGATTAACACCTAATTTTTTAAGTTCTCCTAATTTTTTAATTCGCTCTTTAATAATATTTTCTAACATAATATTTAAGATATTTCTTCTATCTTGTATTTTACATCACCTTTAGGGGTTTTGACAATAATAATGTCGCCTTTTTTATGGCCAAGGAAAGATTTGCCTAATGGCGATTCATTAGAAATTTTACCTTCGGCTGGATTAGCTTCTTGGGCCCCAATGATAGTAAATTGCCTTTTAGTTCTAGATAAAGACAAACTTTTAACTGTAACAGAAGAACCTATTTCAACAAAGTCATTACTTTTTGTTGGACGAATGATGGAAGCGTTTTTTAAGAGAATTTCGATTTCTAAAATTTTTGTTTCCAAATCAGCTTGAGTATCTTTAGCTTCCTGATAAGCTGCATTTTCCGATAAATCACCAAGTTCCTTAGCCTCTTGAATTTTTAAGGCAATTTCTTTTCGTTTGACGGTTTTTAAAACGTTAAGTTCTTCTTTAAATTTTTTATAAGCTTCGGGTGTGATATAATTTTTTGTCATAAATTTTTATTAATTCTATTTTGGTAATACCAATCTAGAATTTCTTTGGCTACTGGCAAGGTAGCAATTGATCCCTGAGGTGGTTGTTCAATTAAAATTAAAATTACAATCTGAGGATCAGAATAAGGAGCGTAAGCGCCAAAAAGAGCATGGTATTTTTCTTTTCCTAAAGAGATGAACTTTGGTGAACCGCTTTTACCAGCCACTTCCATTGGCAGATTATTTAAAGAGGTTGCTGTTCCTTCTGTCACCACTTGGCGCATCCCTTCTTGAATAATTTTTAAATTATTTAAAGAAACGTTAAGATTGAGTAAAGGAGTAGGAGAAATATCTTTTTCTAAATGAGGTCTCATTAGAATCCCGTTATTAGCAATGGTAGATATATAATCAGCCATTTCGAGCGGTGTCAAGCTTAAACCGCCTTCACCAATAGAAATATTATAAGTATCACCTAATTTCCAAGTAGGATCATTCGGCCTTACCTTTTTCAACCATTCTTGATCAGGCAACACACCAGCACTTTCATCATCAAGGTCAATACCTTGTTTCTTGCCTAAGCCAAATAAATTCCAATATTTTTTAATTTTTTCTAAACCCAAGCCAGTAATGTCTTTATAGCCTCCGCCGATATTCCAAAAATAAACATTGCAAGAAACAGCAAGAGCTTTACGCATATCTACCCAGCCATGTGGTTGCCAGTCATTAAAAATATATTTTTCATCAGGATTGTAGGGGCTGGTAATGACTATCTGGCCCTCGTCATAAATCTTTTTTAAGGGATCGATTATTTTTTCTTCCAAAGCTGCTAAAGCAACAAGGGGTTTAATTAAAGAACCTGGTGAATAAAGCCCGCTTATCACCCGATTGAATAAAGGGTGATATTTGTTTGTCAGATATTGATCAATCAAATCATTTGGAGACCCTTTAACCAAAACATTTGGATCAAAACTCGGTAAATTAATCATCGCTAAAACTTCACCGGTTTTAGGATTTAAAGCTATACCAGCGCCAGCTGAAACTCCTAAATTTTTTAATTGTTTTTCTAAAGATTCATAAAATTTTATTTGTAAATCTTTATCAATGGTGGTTATTAAATCATCGCCTTGTTGAGGAGAAATTGTTCCTAAATCTTGCTTTAGCCTAGCAAAGGCATCAACTTCTACCAATCTTCTTCCCCATTTACCCTGAAGAGTGCTTTCATAATAAGATTCTAAGCCATCTTTACCAACCATAGAGGTTAAAGGATAATCTTTATAGATTTCTTTATCATCAGAAGAAATTTTACCGACATAACCTAAAACCTGAGCCATTGTTTCTTTATATGGATAGTAACGGCTGGTATCAGTAATCACAATAAACCCTTTGTTTGATTCAACATTGGCTTCAAATTTTCTAATTTCATCAACTTCTAATTTAGGCTTCAGTAAAATCGGTTCGATAGAAGATAGCCCACCTTTTTCTTGTAAAATATTTTCAATATCGTCTTTATTAAGATTAAAAATCGAAGCTATTTGATCTATAAGTTTTGTTCTTTCATTTGAATCGCGAGGTAAATCTAAAGGAATCAACGTTAAACTGAAAGAGGGAGAATTCAAAACTAAAGGTTCGCCATAACGATCATAAATAATTCCTCGCGGAGCATTAATCACATAATGGCGAGTCTTGTTGTTATCAGCCAAATCCTCATAATAAGAACCTTTGGCTATTTGAAGATAAAATATTCTGGAAAAAATTACAGCCATTAAGATAAAACAAAAAACAAATAAACCCTTAACAAAAATTGAAGCCAAGGGCCATTCTAATTTTGCCAATTGATTCTCGCCCATTTCTTCCGCTCTTTTATCAAGAAGAATTTCTTCTGGATCAAGCAAATGGCCATCTCTTTTAATTGAAGTGTTTCTTAAAACCATGGGTTTTTATTTTTTGCTCTAAAATCATTAAAATTAAATAAATCACTGAATTAATGAAAGCATCAATTAAAATAATCAGCCAAAGATTCGAATGAGAAATTAGTAAATTTGAAATATAGATAGTTAAAAAATAAATATTAATAATGCTTTCTCCGATAATTATTCGTGAAAGAAAATTATCACTTTCTAAAAGTCTGGTCAAGAAAAAACCAATACCAAAAGAAAAAAATAAACTAAAAAGATTCGTTCCCCAAGCCAAACCAGAAAGAGTATCAAAAATAATGCCTCGCGTTAAGAAAAGAAAGATGAGGTAAAAAAAGGGGAAATGGAAAAAACTAAAAACTAAAAAAATAAGAAGAAAATCTATTATTGGCCTGATAAAAAAACTACCTTCAAAATATATTTGAAAAAGGCAAATAAGAAGAAATAAACAACCGTTTTTAATAAAGCGCAGCATTGGAAGGAATAAAATCTGTAATTACGAACACTGTTGAAAGCTGATTTTTTGTAAATAAAGGCTCTAAGATATATTCTTTAAGAACATTTGATGAAGGAATAATCTCTTGCACTTTTGCTACTAATAATCCTTTCAGAAAATTCGTATTTTCTTGGGAAGTAATCAGCAGATCACCTACCAAAATATTGGCTTCTTGGGGCACTAATTTCAATAAATATCTGCCTCGATTGTCCTTTTCTAAGATGGCTAAAACATGAGATTCTACATTTTCTACTCCTATTTTCGTTTGGGGAGCAAAAATTGATTCCCCTCGACAATAATCCTTAAAGCATTCCTTTAAAATTCCTATTAAAACTTGATTTTCTAAAATAACATTCATTCCTGATTTTAATCCGCTGTTTTGACCTTGATCAATCCAAAATTGCCCTGAAAAACCGGTGGAATCTATCAAAATTACTTGAGCTGGAAGAAGATGCCAGCCTTTTTCTTTTTTAAGGTTAAAAGCTTCTTTGAGAGCTAGATTTTCTTCCTCTAAGTCTTTAAATTGAGAAAGATGAAATAAAAGATTGTCATTTTCCTCTTCTAAATTTTTAGCTTGATAACGAATTCGATTAAAATGAAATAAATCGTTCAACCAACCAGATGATTGATTTAAAAAATTCAAAAAAACATTATTTTTCATTTCGGAGAAAACAGAAACACTTGCAACTTTCAACTTGTTTTGATTGGTAAAATATATTTTTAATATAAAAAAGAGAGCGATTAAAATAATCACTCCAATTAAAAGGCGCTGAAATATTTTTGCCTTTTTCATAGGTAAATTTTTTCTAAATCGGAGGTTTTTCCCTGTTAATATTAATCAGAAAATCTCTTGAGCTTTTTAAATCTTCAAGAACAAAACCAATTCCTCTTATAACTGCAGTGATAGGATCTTCAACAATTTTTACCGTCAAACCGATATTATTAGAAATAAGCTTATCTAATCCTCTTAAAAGAGAGGTACCACCAGAAAGATAAATACCGCTGGTAATAATATCAGCAATTAATTCTGGAGGTGTAATTTCTAAAGTATCTTGAATAGTCTCGATAATTTTATCTAAAGAAGGCGTGATTGCTTCCCTGATGTCTACTTCTTTAATTTTTATTTCTTTTGGCAATCCCTTAGTCAAATCTCTGCCCTTGACTTTGATTTCTTGATTACTGCCTAAGTCCATAGCTGAACCAACAGTAATTTTAATTGCTTCGGCCGTTCTCTCGCCAACAGCTAATTTATATTTTTCCTTTAAATAATAAATAATATCGTCATTTAATTTATCTCCGGCAACGCGTAAACTTTTATACACGACCACTCCGCCTAAAGAGATTACCACTGCTTCGGTTGTCCCACCACCAATATCAACAATAAAGACTCCATTGGATTCTCTCACTGGCAAACGAATGCCTAAGGCTACTGCTAATGGCTCTTCAATAAGATAAACTTCTTTTGCGCCAGCGGATTTCGCCGCATCCTCCACTGCTCTCTTTTCCACTTCAGTACCACCACAAGGAATACCTATTACCAACCTTGGTCTATTAATTAAATTCTCCAAGAAATTTTTTCTTTCAGCTTTATTTAAAAAATGATGTAACATTTTTTCCGTTACTTCAAAATCAGAAATAACCCCATTGCTTAAAGGCCTAATGGCACTAATATGAGGAGGGGTTTTGCCAACCATTTCAATAGCCTCTCGGCCAATAGCCAAAATTTGATTGGTCTTATTATTTAGAGCCACGACTGTTGGCTCATTGATAACAATACCTTTGCCCCTGACATAAACTAATGTTTTCGTCGTCCCTAAATCCACTCCTATTTCGCGCGGAGCAAGAAAAAAGTTTCTCGTTTTAAATAAACTCATCATATTAAATTAACTCTAAAATCTTACTTAATTTTTATTGATTTGTCAAAATCTTGTATTTTCATCAATTTTATTTTGTTAGTTTTTCTTTCTTTTATTTCTAAAGATTTCTTTTGTAAAGTGCGGCTGCTGATAATGATTCTTTTTGAAATACCTAATAAATCAGCATCCGCTAATTTCTCACCGCTCGTGATGTCTTCTCTATCATCATAAAGAACCTCTAAGTGAGCTTTTACCATTTTTTGATAAAGAATATTGGTCTGTTTTTTTACTTCTTTATCTTCTTTTGTTTTACCGCTTAAAATAGGTAAAAGATAAAATTGATAAGGAGCTACTGCCTCTGGCCAGATAATTCCATCTTTGTCATAATTTGCCTCCACGATAACGCCTAATAAACGGCTGACTCCAATGCCATAACAACCCATCATCACATTTTTATTTTTCCCGTCTTTATCTCTAAATTTTAAATCAAATGCTTTAGAATATTTATCTTTTAATTTAAAAATATTGCCTACTTCAGACCCTTTAAGCATTTTTACAATATGACCGCATTCAGGACATTTTTTAATATCTCCAGCGATTTCTTTATTGCGACAGAATTTGCAAAAAGAACAGTAATAAAACAAATCCTCACCCGCCGGAGTAACTACTTGAAATTCATGAGAAAAACGGGAAAAAGTTCCACCCGATGCTTCAACCACAAACGCTTTTAACCCACATCTTGTGAAAATTCGCTGATAAGCTTTTTTTACTTTTTCATAATACTTATCCAAATCTTTCTCATCGATATGAAAACTATATAAATCCTTCATTATAAATTCTTTTCCTCTTAATATGCCTGACTTAGAACGGGGTTCATCCCGAAACTTATCAGAAATATGAAATAAATATAAAGGCAAGTCTTTATAGGAAAAAATAAAATTCTTTACCATTGGTGTTATTATCTCTTCATGAGTAGGAGCAAGAGCAAACCATTGCCCGTATCGAGAACGTAACTTAAATAAAGCATTAAATGTTTCCCATCGTCCGGTTTGTTCCCAGTTTTTTTGCGGATTTAAAAGAGCCATTAATATTTCTTGTCCTCCCAAATTATTCATTTCTTCTCGAATAATATTTTCTATCTTTCTCATTACTCTTAAACCAAAAGGAAGAAAATTATAAACTCCGCTTGTTAATTTTTCAATAAAACCAGCCCTAATCAAAAGCGAAGCATTAATTGATAATTCGTCTTTGGGTATTTCTTTTAAAGTGTGAAGATGAAGTGAAGATAATTTCATATTTCGAATTAGTGAAGGTAAAAGAAGCGGATATCTTTAATGGTTACTAAAACAGCTAAACACATTAAGAGAGCAAAAGTAATATTATCTATTAAAGTTTCTGTTTTTTGAGAAATGGGTTTTTTGAAGATTTTTCCTAGAAAAAGAAATAAAAGGCGACCACCATCTAAAGCTGGAATTGGTAAAAGATTAAAAATAGCCAAAGCATAAGATATTAATCCAAGAATATATATTCCATAACGCCAACCATATTCAAAACTTCGGCTAGTAATTGCCACTAAGCCAACTGGACCAAGCAGATCGCTTACATCAAAATGAGTAAATATCTTTCCGAAAGCAATTTTTAACCCCTTTAACGACTCAACTAAAACAAAACTTAAAAAACGGCCAGTCTCTAAAAAGGATTGATTAAGAGGATATTTTACAAGGGTTGAAGAAGCTGATGAGCTGATTAAATAGTTAGACGGCAATAAAGATTTGGGAAAACCAATGGTAAAAAGTAAAGTAAAAACGAAAAAAGCAATAATAAAATTCATTCCTACTCCTCCTAAAAAAATAGCGACTTTTTCCGATGTTTTTTGATTGAAAAAGCTTCTTTTATTTTGATCATTTTCTTCTTCGTTAATTTTCACAAAAGCGCCAAAAGGAATAGCATTTAATGAATAAGTCACTTCGCCTCGCTTAAAGCTAAGAATTTTTGGCGGCAAACCAATGCTAAATCCTTCGACTTTAACGTTGAACAATTTGGCCAAAAGAAAATGGCCGAATTCATGTAAAATCATCAATAAACTTAAAGCACCAATGGCAAGTAATAAAGTAATCATAATTAAGATTCTGACCGCCAGAGGCGGATCAACTTTAGGTTGATACAATTTCTTTCTCTTTTTTCTCTGCTGCTTCATCTAAAGTTTTATTTGTTTTCTCAACAACTTTTTGAACTTCTTCCAATAAACGGAATTTCTCATCTTCAGAAATAGTTTTTTCTTCGAAACTCTGTTTTATTTCTGATACTATTTCCTCGCGGGTTTTTCTTAAACGAACCCTGTATTCTTCCTTTATAGAACTAATTAATTTAACTAAGGCTTCTTTTCTTTCTTTAGTTAAAGCTGGAAGAAAAAGTTTAATTTGCCTGCCTGCGCAGGCAGGCCTGCCTTCAACCGCAGGATTTACACCTAAAGAAGAAGAGGTCAGAGATTTTAAGATATTAGGAACAATTGTTACATCCCAAGGTTCGATGATAATAATATTGGGCAGCACAATGGAAATCGAAGCTAAATGTTTTATGGGTGATTGAGTATTATAACATTCCACCTTAATATTTTCTACTTGGGCTGATGATGGTCTTGAGGAACGAAGAGCCAAAATTTCTTCTTTGAATTGATTAATTAATAACTTTGTCTTTTTTTCAAAATCAGCGTTCATCATAGTTTAAAAATATATTTTCTAATAAAAGAGAACTATTAATATTATAATTGGAAATTAAATGAAAAGCTTTGAACAATCCTTTAGCTAATTTAACTTTGGAAACTAAGGGTAATTTTAAATGACTTTTACTCTCTTGTATCTCTATTTGAATGTCTCGATTTAACATTTCCAGCCAAATTTTTAAAACCGTCAATAAATGAACTTTATCATCTGCTAATTCTTTCAGATATTGCAGCTGACCTGAAAAATCACTTTCCAAAATAATGGCTAATTTCTTTTGATTCTCTTCAATACCTTTCAGATATTCCTTATCTAAAAGTTTGAAAGCTAAGCCAATTTTCCCATCAGCTTTTTCCGCTATCTCTTGAGCTTTGGATAGACTCAGAGATTGCTGATTAATTAAAAATTCAATGATTTCTTTAGAGGAAGAACGATAAAATCTCAAAGCCAATAATCGAGACAAAACAGTTGTTAAAAGTCTCTGGGGAAAAGCAGTAATAAAAATTATCAAGGTATTATGAGGAGGCTCTTCAAGAGTTTTTAAAAGCGTGTTCTGAACATCTTCTTTTAATCTATCAGCTTCATTAATAATTAATATTCTTAAGGAAGAGAATTGAGGCTCGTAATGCAAAAATTCAATGGCTTTTCTCGCTGTCTCAATGGAAACGTCGTTATCGATAGGTTCAATCAGTAAAAAATCTGGATGCAGACCTTTATCAAAACGTGAACAATTTTGACAATGGCCGCAACCATTCCATGTTTTCTGTTCTACTTGGCACAATAAAGCTTTGGCAAAAGCTAAAGCTATCGTTTTTTTACCCACTGCTTCTTCTCCGTAAAATAAAAGACTTTGAACTGGTTTTATTTCAGGATTAAAAAATCTCTCTAAAAAATTTTTTATTCTTTCCTCCAAAAAAATCATTGTTTTCTCAAATATGTTTTAAAGTTTGCTCTTATTTTTTACTTTTTAAGGTTCGGATATGTTGTCACAAAAACACGCTATCGTCCCGCCCAGCGAGCGGGACGCGCTCGAGCTCGGCCTCGCTCTCTCACTTGCTTTGCTCGTTCGAACCATGCCCGCTCGGCCTGCGCTACGGTTTTTGTTAACAACGTATCCTCACCTTTTTAAGAGAGAACCCTTTTCTCTCGAGCGACATTATGGAGCCAAAGAAACAATTAACTGAAGCGAGCGAGAGGAAAGCCGGAACTGAGCGCAGCGACATTCCGGAAGGTTTCCCGAAGCGAGCGAGGATTAATTGTCTTTGGCGGAATATCAGGAGCGAAAGAGAAAGGGTGAACGATTGTTACTTATAGGTAGTAAGACTCTTTTTATACAGTGAAAGATTATCCAAAATAACGCCAGTTCCTTTGGCTACGCAATAAATAGCTTCATCAGCTACAAAACTTGGCACGCCAGTAACTTTAGTGATTAATTCATTGATATTTCTTAACATCGATCCCCCGCCAGTTAAAAGCATGCCTCTTTCCATAATATCAGCGGCTAATTCAGGTGGAGTTTCAGCTAAAACCGATTTAATCGCCTGAATAATGTCTTTTAATGTAGAAGCAATGGCTTCAGCAATTTCATTGGCGTTAATGACAATATTTTTTGGCAAGCCTTCAGTTAAATCTAATCCCCTGATTTCTAATTCTTCTTTTTGTTTAATTGGTACAGCAGTGCCAATTTGAATTTTAATTTCCTCAGCCGTTCTTTCGCCAATAGCTAAATTATATTTTCGTTTTATATATTCAGAAATTGCTTCATCCATTTTATTACCAGCAATTCTTACTGAAGCCCAAGCAACAATTCCTCCTAAAGAAATTACCGCTACCTCGGTAGTCCCACCGCCAATATTAACAATCATATTCCCAGCTGGTGAATTAATCGGCACACCAGCTCCTAAAGCAGCTAAAATAGGCTCTCTGGCAACATAGGCTTCTTTAGCGCCCGCTTCCCTGGCAGCATCAATGACTGCTCTTCTTTCCGTAGAAGTCACTCCCACGGGCACAGAAATTACTAATTCTGGTTTAAATATTTTCCAAGAACCTAAAGCTTTATCAATAAAATAACGAAGCATAGCCTCGGTTACTCGATAATCAGCAATAACGCCATCTTTTAATGGTTTATAAGTTTTTATCATTTCCGGAGTTCGACCAAGCATTTCTTTGGCTTCTAAACCAATGGCTAACACTTTATTTTCATCAACAGAAATAGCCACTACTGACGGCTCATTAATAACAATGCCTTTTTGGGGAATAAAAACTAAAGTGTTGGCAGTACCTAAATCAATGCCTAAGTGGCGAACAATCATACAAATAATATAATTTAAAATCCAAATTAACTATAACACCGGAATTACTTCTAGTCAATTCATTTTTTTCTTAAAACTTTGCCATATAAATCATGACTCAAAATACCTCTTTGATAAGAAAGATTGCCATTCACTATTACTGTTTCTATGCCCTCGCTATACTGAAAAGGGTTTTCTAGAGTGGCTTTATCTTTAATTTTATCCGGATTGAAAATCACTAAATCTGCCCAATAATTTTCTTTAAGATACCCCCTGTCTTTTAAGCCAATTTTATCTGCTACTTTACCAGTAATTTTATTAATGGCTTCTTCCCAAGAAAAGAATTTCTTTACTTTTACATAATCATTAAGAAACTTGGGAAAAGTGCCAAAAGCCCGAGGATGAACCCAAGTGCCTTTCTCGCCGCTATTTAAATTATAAATACCGCTATTAGAAGCAATAAAAGAATAAGGAGATAGAATTCCCTTTTCCACATTTTCCAATGATAAGCTTTTAACAAAAACCAAAATTCTTTTCTCACAAAGCTCAATTATCTTTAAAAGCGCATCTTCTAAGCTTAAATTAAAATCTTGAGCTATTTCTTCTAAAGACTTGCCAGCAAACCACCATCTCTCTCCGCTATCAGCCACTATTAAATTTTTATAGAGATATTTTTTCTTTTTTATATCTTCAATCAATTTTTTTCTTACTATTTCGTCATGGAGATTTTTTAAAAGCACTTCCCGACCGCCAATCGTCAGCCACTCTGGCAAAATTAAATAAAGCGATTCCGCATTATAATCATAAGGGAAAATATCAAAGTTAACTAACCCGCCTGCGCAGACAGACCCGCCTGCCGGCGAGGCAGGTTCTTGCTCCTGATTTACTTTTTGTATCATTTTTAGAGCCTCAGGAAAACTATCAAAATTATCTTTTCCTTCCACTCTCAAATGAGAAATTTCTAAAGAAATTTTTTCTTTTTCAGCCACTTCTAAAACTTCTCTCATGCTCGAGAGTAAACCCTCAGCTTCGTTTCTTAGATGAAAAGCGAGATAAGGACCCCTCGCTATTGCTCGGGAACCTTTTTTCTCACTTCGCTCGAAATAAGCTTTTTTTTCTTTGATGCATCTCGCTATAGCTTGAATCTCAGTCAGGCCTACAGCTTGTTCTAAATTATAACCCAAACCAAAAGAAACGCCAAAAGCGCCTTCAGTTAAACTCGATTTGACGATAAATTTTAATGCCTCTAATTCATGTTTCTTTAAAGGCCGGAATTGATTCTGAGTAATATCTGATCTTAAGGTTCCCCACCCAACCAAAGTGGCAAAATTTACTCCTAATTGTTTTTTGGCTAAAGAATTCAAAAATTCTTCAACTATCCGCCAACTAATATTAAAATCAATAGTTTTTGCCCATTTATCGATAGAGGATAAAGAACTAGAAATTAAAGGAGCTAAAGAGGCGCCGCAATTGCCGCCAACAATAGTCGTAATTCCCTGCCGCAATAAATTCTCTGCTTCTTTTAATTTCAGGAGGCTCAAATCATGATCAGCATCATTATTAATATCAATAAACCCAGGAGTAATAAATCTATTTTCGGCATTAATTTCTGTTTTGGCTTTTTCGTCTTTGAGCGAACCAATAGCTATGATCTTGCCGTTTTTAATAGCTAAATCTGCTCTCTTAACTTCAGCTCCAGTACCATCAAAAATCTCTCCATTTTTAATTAAAATATCGTACATAGGAATCAACCAATTACGAATTTAATACGAATATACGAATAAAATAAGAAACCTCGCTTCGCTCAGAACCTTTTTTCTCACTTCGCTCGAAATAAGAAGTAGTAATTCGTATATTCGTAAAGGATTTGTTATTCGTTGATATTATACCATTATTTTTGTTGCTTGACTAACTCCAAGAGATTTTTGAATAAAAAAACTACAGTTAATGGTCCTAAGCCGCCTGGTACTGGCGTAATTAAAGCAACTTTATCTTTAAGAGAATCAGAATCGCAATCACCCTTTAATTTACCAGCTTCTGAAACAACAGCAGCGTCAAAAATGACAACTCCTTCTTTAACCATTTCAGCTGTAATTAAATTTGGCTTTCCTGCGCTGGTAACAATAATATCCGCTATTTCTATTAAATTCTCTAAATTTTTAGTCTGGCTATTAGCTACTGTGACTGTCGCTCTTTGATGAATAAACCATAAACTTACAGGTTTGCCTACTAATTGACCGCGACCAATAATCAAAACATTTTTTCCTTCTGGATTAATTTGATATTTTTCCAAAAGAAACTTTATTGATTCAACTACTGGCGGCAAAAATTTTAAACGATTGGTATAAAAACCTCCTAAATTTTTCTCGCTTAAAATATCAGGATCTTTTAATGCTAAAATGGCATTTAAAACTACTTGGTTATTGATGGAATCTGGCAAAGGCAATTGAACCACTACTCCCCGATTATAGGTTACGCGGCAAATTTCATTCACTTTTTTTCTCAATTCCTTGGTTTTAATGCTATTTTCATATTGATATAAACGAAAATCAATGTTTAATTCTTTCGCTGCTTTTTCTTTTTGTTTAATAAAAGATAAAGAAGCAGGATTATCACCTACTAAAACTACAGCCAAGCGAATCTTTTTAGGAATTAGCTCTCGTTCTTTTTTTAATTCCTCAATAATTTCTTCGGCTAATTTTTTGCCATCAATTATCATAAATACAATTTTTAATAACGTAGCTGTCATTGCGAGGAGTGAGCGAAGCGAACGACAAAGCAATCTCAAAGATTGCCACGCTCGCCTTATGGCTCGCTCGCAATGACCAAAGATTAAAAACTAAAAATTTCATTTTTTTCTACTATTTTGACATTTTTATGTAATTTCTTAAATTCTTCGGGATCTTCAGTGTGGATTGGGATTACCATATCAGGTTTAATTTGAGAGATGAATTCTTCCAATTCTTTACCAGAAATATGGCCGGAAATATGAGCTCTTTCAAATTTGCCATCTGGAGTTAACCCTTGCATTTTAAAATGTTTTATCCAGTGGCTGAATCTTTCTTCAGAAATTTCTGATTCTTCAGTATGAGGCTCAGTAATAGCTCTTAAAAAATAAGAATTTTCATCAGGTTGAAAATCAATCAATTCCTGAATTTGATAAAAATTCAAAATTGCTAAATAATCTCTGGGGTGAATTTTGATTTCTTTGGCATTAATATAAGGATATTTCTTCAAAAGATTTTGCTCCCATTTTTTTAAATTGCTTTTTTTCTTTTCGTAAAGAACAAGGTTATCGAAGCTATTAATTTCCAATCCTTTTTCTTTAAGAATGGCCAAATAAGCGAAATAATTATAAGATAAAGCAATTTTTCTTTTTGTTTCTTTGGCAATCTGAGCTAAAGTCTCAAATCTTGTAATATCGGCCATTGAATAATCAGCTACTACTAATCCTTTGATTTTAGACACGATTTCTTTGGCCTTAAAATAGACATCTTTTTCGCGGAGAATGTTTTGTTCTAGAATTCGCGTCCCTTCGCAAAGAAAAACATCAATTTTTTGCTTTTTCAAAAATTCATAAATCGTTTTTAATTGTTTCTCTGAAATTTCTGAAAGACGGAAATCTCCGGAATATAAAACATTTTTTGTGCCCTTAATAAAATACATTAAAGCGCCAGGAATAGAATGATCAACAAAAAGAGGAAAAATTTCTAAATTTTTAATTTGAAATGGCTGTTGTTTTTCTAAAACTTTGAATTGTCTTTTTATTTTTTTGCGTCTTTGCGGCGGCAATTCGTGAGGACTGCTAATTTCTACAATTTCATTTTCTAAAGAAGGCGGTTTAATAGTACGATAAGCTTCAAGCACAACTCTCGTGGGCTGGCTTAAATAAACTGGTATGGTTTCATCTAAAAATGAAAGGTAACCAGTATGATCCATATGACCATGAGACAAAAGCACTGCATCGAGGAAAGGTTTTTGGTAAGGATAAAAATCTATTTCTTCTTTGCTTAAAATATCTAATAGATCTTGGCGATATAATCCTTCCCTTTTAGGCAATAAATCTAATTCTAAATAATCCTTGAGGCCGTGCACAGAACGAGGATTAACAAATTCTTCAAAATATTCAGAAGCTTGTTTGTAACTTTTTCCAAAATCCAAAAAAACAGCAGTATCTTTATCTTGAAGCAAAATTTTATTACCGCCAATTTCCTTTATTCCACCATAAAAAGTGAGTTTCATATTTTTGCATTCAAGGAGAAACTTACTCCTTCTGAAGTTTCTACTAAAGCTTCTAAAGGTAAATTAATATCTTTGATTAATCCTGATGCCTCTAAAGATTCTTTCCAAGAGATAACCGCGTCTTTTTTTGCTGCTTGCCCTTGAATAGTAATATTATTGGCTGGTGCATTACTAATTAAAATTCTTTGGATATTAATGTAATTTTGTTTACTGGAGTCAAAAATATTGCTTAATATTGCCTTCCAATCTTTTTTATAAGTTTGAGTTTTTTCTAAAATAGCCACTAAAGTATTAAACTCGTCAGCTTTTCTTACTAATTCTGCCTCTTTATTAGTAGTAATAACGTCAATGGGTTTGGCTAAAGCTTGTTGATATCTATTTTTAATGGCAGTGAAAAAAGTGATATCTAAAAGACTCGTGGTTAAAGTTAAACTCATCATCACCACCAAAGCCACCTTGGTCCATAAAGAAGCTACCCGATAAAGGTGATTTTGCTCATAGCTTTCTTCTGTACCCACTGGTGATAAACTGACAATAGTGTCTTTATAACGGGGAATGAGACTCCGTAAAGCAGCGCCGATTATTGAAAACCACTCTTTTGTCACCCAGCGCATGTATGAAGGAAAATTTACATTCAAAGGTAAAAGTTTATAAGTCTCGCTAATCCATTTACTTAAAATTGCTGTCATTTGATTATCAGCACTTGAGAAGATAAACTTTTGCACTGATTTTTTTCTTTTTAGGGAATAGAAATTCAATAACATAGGAATCTCACCATCCAAGTGCTTCTTTAACATCTCAATCGTGATCTGTTGAGGAATATTAGCGCCAAAAATTTCTGGCCAAGAATCAAAATCAAAGAAAATTAATTTATTGTCTTCACTTAAAACAAATTCAATACCTTCGGTTCGCAAAGAAACGCTTAAAACCGGCTGTTGCTTTTCGCCAAAATATTGAAGAAATCTCACTAAACTCAAAACCCAAGGCTCAATAGCCACAATCTTAAACCCACTATTCTCTAAAATATCCAAATAAGTATTGATTTGTTTTTTAATGCCTAAAGCAATAAATACTTCTCTTTCATTATCTTTCATTGACGCTCCCAAATCTTCCCAATCAAAATAGACCTCTTCTAAAGGCAAAGGAGCCACCATTTGGGTATTAAAAATCACCGCGTCTTTAAAACGCTCTTCTTCTAAATCAGGCAAGGATAAAATATTGGTATAAAAATTGACTGAAGGTAAAGATAGAATTATCCAAACATTTTTCTCTTTTGGCCAAATTTTTGTTTTTAAAGAAAAGAAAAAAGATTGCAATTCTTGAGGCTTTTTCAAAACCCCTTCTTCAATAATTCCTGAGGGCAAAGCATATTTACCGACTTTAATAATCCTGTTAATAGCTTTGTCAAAGCAAAAAATCCTTACCATTCTTTCTTCAATAGAAATGGCGCTAATGGTAAATTCTGGAATTAATAATTTCTGCCAATCTGGGCGATTAAGCTTGAATTTCATATTAATCTCAGTATATCACTCTCAAAAAGAAGATTCAATTAAAAAATTTCCAATTTTATAAATTGTTTACCTTTTTCTCAATTTTATCTATTCAGTTCTAATCTTCCTGCTCCAATAAATGTGAGTTCTACAGCCCAAAGCAAAGTGGGCTATTTGGCAATAGGAACAAGTAATGCTCCGACTATTCCACTTAATGTCAGTGGCACGGCAAATATGACTACACTCTCAATTGGAGGAACAGCAGTTACCGCTACTGGAGCACAATTAAATTATGTTGCCGGAGTCACCAGTGCTATTCAGACACAGTTGAATGCAAAAGAACCTACAATTAGTGCCGGCACGACCGCCCAGTACTGGAGGGGTGATAAGACATGGCAAGTACCGGCAGGCGGTACATTGTCATGTACAACTGTGACCGCTTCTGCAACTAATGCCGGGGTAACAGCTACATGTGCTACTGGATATGTAGTAACAGGGGGGGGTTGCTACACACTCCAGAATACAACGAATGATGGCGACTACACAGAATATAATTACCCTTCTGGAAACGGTTGGTACTGTGCTCGAATAATGGTTACAGGACTAAATGCACTTAATGTCACAGCATATGCACAGTGTTGCAAAATACAATAGGCGCGAAACGAAGATGTATTTGGAAGGCAAAGTGTATTGAGTATTCTGTATAAAATTCTGTTTAAATCTATAAAACCTATGTTTTCCACTTTTTCTCAATTTTTCTCATTCTTTTCCCTAATTTTTTGACTAACTCGTTTAAAATCAGTTTTTGTCAGTAATCATCTGGGATAAGAGCCGACTTCCGAAAGAGAATTCTCATATTTTGACTTGATTAATTTTTTATTTTTTGATAGTATTAAAGATTATGGATATTCAAGAAGAAAAATTAAAAGATATTTTAAAGAGCCAGCGCGAGGAATACCAACGGTACTTGGGCGTTTTAGCTGAAAATTTTGGATCTCAGCTTAAATTGGTTATTGAATCATTAACGGGGACGCAGGAACAGCTTGTAGCGCTTCGGCAAATGGTGGCTCAAAATACCGAAGATATTATGAAAATACAAGTTCAACTTATAGCTATTCGAGAGATGGTGGCAAAAAATACCGAAGACATTGAAATAATGAGAATGGATTTGCATATAATCAAAGACGACCTTACAGAAAAAATTAGTCGAGCAGACTTTAAAATTATTGAAAAACGGGTTGATTTACTTGAAAAGAAGTTTCAAAAAATATAATTCTTAATTAAGGAATTTATAGAGCTTGAACCTCTTTTCTTCATTTTTTCTCTATTTTATTGATTTTCTTTTTGATTTGCCTCACATCTTTGGGTAAGCTTTTGTAATTCTCTCAAATAGCTTTTACTCATAATATCGGGACTAATCTTCCTGCTCCAATAAATGCGGGCCCTGACCCACAAACAAAAGCAGGAAACTTAATAATTGGTGGTTTACTAAAAATAGGTCAGTATTCTTCTGCGCCCACAGGTAGCACTGGAGCTTTGTATTATGACACTACTGCTAATGAATTTAAAGGATATAAAAGCACTGGCTGGGCTTCTTTAGGTGGCACCTCTCCTGTTTCATCTGTCTTTGGCAGAACTGGAGCTGTGACTGCAGCAAGTGGAGATTACTCAGTAGGAAATATTACTGGAGCTGCTCCTCTTGCCAGCCCAACCTTTACAGGAACCGTCACCGCTCCACAATTCGTAGGAGGCGGCGCAGGCATCACAGGGGTTACTGCTTCTAATGCAGACACAACAGACGGGTACCACCTGGATCATCTTTATTGTGATTACGATCGTGACGGTCATTATGCAACGAACTTTTCAGTATCTTGCCCAGTGCTATCAAGAACAACAGTTGGAGATGATTGCGATGATTGGTGTAAAACTTGTTATACTGGTTCAACTCTTTACACGACCACCCCAGATGGCTACGATCAAAATTGCAATGGGACAGTAGATGAACTGACTGTCAGCTATGGTTGCGTAGCATCTGGGTCCTCTGTGAATTGTGACTCGACATGCACAACTGCTGGCTACCAATTCTGTGTACACAGAGGGTACCCCGATTGCAATACTTATGCTTATTTATGCAATGTCAGCAACGGAACCGGGTTTATTTGCAAGTGTGGTAGAAATTGGTACTATTAATTAAAATGCGGTTGTAATTAGTTTTTTCTTGCCCAACCCTCAACCCTTGAAAGGGATGTATTGTGTATAGTGTATTCAGTATAAAGACTTGAAGAATCTATGGAAGTTAACTTCCATCTTAGCCGTTTTCCAATTTCTTCTCAATTTTTCCAATTCTTCTTCCTAATTTTTTTACTAAACTGGTCAGTTATTTTAATTCGTTTAAAATCAGTTTTTGCCAGTAATTATCTGGGATAACAGCCGACTTCCGACGGAAGTCGGCTGTTATCAAACTACCAATTTTTTGGTATTTTTTCTTATTTTTCTTTTTCCGCTTTTTATTTTTTGCCCTTAGCTTTTTAGCTTTTTTCTCGCGATCGCGGAGAAAAAGCTAACATCAGATTTATTTTGTCTTTTTTGTGATATATTTTTCTATCTAATGGGATTGACATTAAGTTTAAAAAGACTATAATGAAAATATAAAGTATGGAGAAAAAAACTACAAAAATTCTTTTATATTCAGTGGTTATTGAACCCTGTGAAGAAGGGGGCTATTTTGCTAATTGTCCGGTGTTACAAGGCTGCCATGCTGAAGGAAAAACATATGCTGAAGTGATTGAAAATATTGAAGATGTAATCAAGGCCCACATTGAAATTAGAAAGAAACACAAAGAATTTATTTCAAGTGTGATTGTAAAAAACAGAGAGAATATCAATGTTAATTTTCCGATTTTAGTTAGAGATTAATTTATGAGGAGAAAATTCCCAGTTGCTAACTATCGCCAAGTTGTTAAAATGGCAAGAAAACTGGGATTTTGTTTTTGTCGTCAAGCCAAAGGAAACCACGAAATTTGGAGAAGAGATAGTGATGGTCGCCAGACAACTATTCCTAATCATGGTTCCAAACCACTTAAAAGGAAAACATTAAAATCTATTTTGAAAGATTTTGGTATTGCTCCTAAAGAATTTTAATAAAGGCATCTCTAATTGCAATAACAATAGATTATCAAATTTTTATTTCCGTATCTTAAAAACGGTGGGGAAATCTCACCGTTTTTTGTTTAGGAAAATTTCATTTTTTAGCGTTTCTCTTCTTTTAGCTTTTCTGCCGCGATCGCGGAGAAAAAGCTAAAATCGAATTTATTTTAGTTTTATTTGGAGATTAAGTCTTCAAAATCTAAAAAAGTTAAGTTTTCCACTTTTTCTCAATTTTATCTCCCCAGTTCTAATCTTCCTGCTCCAATAAATGCGGGCCCTGACCCACAAACAAAAGCAGGAAACTTAATAATTGGTGGTTTACTAAAAATAGGTCAGTATTCTTCTGCGCCCACAGGTAGCACTGGAGCTTTGTATTATGACACTACTGCTAATGAATTTAAAGGATATAAAAGCACTGGCTGGGCTTCTTTAGGTGGCACCTCTCCTGTTTCATCTGTCTTTGGCAGAACTGGAGCTGTGACTGCAGCAAGTGGAGATTACTCAGTAGGAAATATTACTGGAGCTGCTCCTCTTGCCAGCCCAACCTTTACAGGAAGTGTTACTATGCCTGGAACTGGTATCTGGAATTCATCTGGCAACGTCGGCATCGGGACGACGGGACCAACTGTAAAACTTGATGTAAAGGGTACGGCAACTGTTCCGCCTACCAGTGGGACTACCTCTGGAGGAATATTTAGAATTGATGAAGGTAATAACGCAGTTCTGGATTTTGGTGGTAATCCTAATTCTCCTTATGGTGCGTGGATACAATCTACAAATAAGACAACCTTAGCAGTTAATTATCCTTTAGTATTAAATCCAAATGGCGGCAACGTCGGCATCTGGAAAACGAATCCCGGTACCGCTCTGGATGTGGCCGGCACCGTCACCGCTACACAATTCGTAGGAGGTGGCGCAGGCATTACGGGGGTGCCAAAAGGCACCCTCTCTTGCCTAACAAAAACCTGCTCCTTTCCTTACCAGGGTCCAGGCATCTACGGTTCTTGCACCGTGACTTGCGATACAGGCTACGTCAGCACTGGTTGTGAAAGCTCGTTCTCAACCACCATGACCTACTTTATCGACAGCCCCGCCAACAGCTGTAAATGTGATAATTACGATTCGCATGCAGGTAGTAATTTAGCTATAGGTGTCACCTGCTACGCACGATGCTGCACACTACAATAATCACATAAATGCACGATATTAACCAAATAATATGTTATTAGTGAGGGGTCACCCTCGGGCTTTTCTACTTTAATTTTAGCCACAAATAATCTTTATAAAATTCTAAATTCTATATATTTTAGGGTTTCCGATTTTTCTTTATTTTTCCAATTTTTCTTTCCAGTTTTTTGACCAAACTGGTCAGTTGTTTCAATTCGGCTAAAATCAATTTTTGCCAGTAATTATCTGGGATAAGAGCCGACTTCCGAAAGAAGTCGGCCGTTAGCAAACTACCAATTTTGATGGAAAAGGACTAATTTGACAAAAATCTTTTCGGGAGTAAAATATAAGACTATATGGCAAAACAATTTACGGCAATCTATAAAAGACACGGAAAATGGTACTTGGGTTGGGTCGAAGAGATTCCAGGAGTAAACACTCAAGGAAAAACCCTGAAAGAGACAAAAGAAAATCTTAAAGAAGCGCTTTTGTTAATTTTAGAAGTTAATCGAGTTCTCAGTCGGAAAGAAATTTCAGGAAAGGTAATTAGAGAACCATTAATTATTTCTAGATAATGAAAAGAAAAGATTTAATTCGTCATCTTCTTAAAGAAGGGTGTATATTTATTAAGGAAGGCGCAAAACATAGCGTCTTTTTTAATCCATTACTAAAGAAAACTTCTACAGTGCCTCGGCACAACGAAATTGATAATTTTTTAGCAAAGAAAATCTGTAAAGATTTAGGAATTTCTCAGCCAAAAAAATGAGTTAGGGAAAATAGGAACAAGTCTAATTTAAGCTTTTAAGCAAAAAACGCGCTATTTTATTAGTTTCTCTTGGTTTCTATCCTTCCAATTTCCTCTCAATTCTATCAATTCAGTTCTAATCTTCCTGCTCCAATAAATGTATCTTCTACAGAGCAAACAAAAGCAGGAAATCTGATTATTGGAGGAACTCTAAGATTAGGCCAATTTGCCACTGCTCCATCAGGCACTGAAGGCGCTTTGTATTTTAATACCACTGAAAAGAAAACAAAGGTTTATAGCAATAGTGCTTGGGGTGATTTAGGAGGAGGTAGTCTGTGGACTGCTTCTAGTACAAATATTTATTATAATACTGGCAACGTCGGCATCGGGACGACGGGACCATCTTCTAAATTTACTGTAATAGGTGCATGGCCGCAAGCGTATTTCACTAATACAACAGGGGCCAGTTATGGCGTGGTCATCGGCAAGAACGCCGCGGGGAGTTGGGGAGAGATCGGGGCACACCATTGGAATGGTTCTGTCTATGATACATGGGCAGACTTGATTCTTCAAACAGGCGGCGGCAACGTCGGCATCGGGACAACTGATCCAGGAACTGCTAAGTTAAAAATCTCAGGTGGGGTATTAGATATGAGTTCTCAAAAAATCACCAACCTCGCAACCTCAACAGTAGCTACTGATGCCGCTAACAGGGGGTATGTGGATAGTGCTGTTGCGGGTGGTGGAGGAGCTTGCGTTGTTAGTGGAAACAATATTATCTGTAGTGGAATTCCGACAAATAGCATTGGTTCTTTATCGATTACAAAAAATGGGGTTACCTGTCCAATTTGGAAAGATTGTGATGGTGATGGTAAAACCTATGGTTATGGTGATTGCGATGAATCCTGCAACACGTGTTTTGTGGGTTCATGCATCACGGCAGCAATTGATGGGAAAGACCAGAATTGTAACGGGACAATAGACGAGGCAAAAACTGTTTATACCGGAGTTAGCTGCACTCAGCCGCACCCTGCTAGCGAAGCCGCGTGCAACGCGAGATGTGCACAACTGTACGGGGACAATTATGCATGTGGAAACAGTCCCAGCGACTGCACGCACTCAGGCTATGGAAGCTCACCGATGTGCAACGGTTATTATTGGTATCAGTACCTAACAGGCAGCGGTACAGTTTGCGACACATGCACGTGCGGGGGCAACTACCAATAAGGCTACGGACAAAGTTTCAATATTTGAAGGTAAACAACGTATCTGTATTTTCGAGTTAGAGTTCTTCATTGCTCAAGGGTTAACCCTTGGAAAAAATACCAAACTGCTGAATTGTTGAATGATTAAATTGCTGATATTCAGCAGATTTTTGCTTTTTCCACTTTTTCTCAATTCTATCTCCCCAGTTCTAATCTTCCTGCTCCAATAAATGTATCTTCTACAGAACAAACAAAGGCAGGAAATCTGATTATTGGAGGAAATTTAACAACTGCAGGGTTTAAGATGACAACAGGAGCTGAAGCAAATAAAGTATTGACCACTGACGCCTCTGGTGTTGCCTCTTGGCAGACACCTGCTGCTGGTGGTATTCCTTCAGGCGCGGTAATGTACTTTAACTTGACATCGTGTCCAAGTGGATGGACTGAACTAACTGGAGCAAGAGGTAGATACTTGGTGGGACTTCCCAGTGGCGGGACATTGGCAGGAACGCAAGGAACGGCGCTAAATAATTTAGAGAACAGGCCAGTGGGTGCGCATACCCACGACGTGACAGATCCGGGGCACTCGCACACAGGCGGCTACTCGACCGGAGCCTGGGCACAGCAGGGGGCAAACACGCTCGTCGGGCAGAGCGCGCAAACGGGTTTGTCATATACCGGGATCAGCATACAAAGCACCGGGGCAGTCGCTGGAACCAATGCCCCTTATCTGCAATTATTAGTTTGCCAAAAGAATTAAATTACTTTGTTATATCTTGCCCAACCCTCAACCCTTGGATAGAAGATTGTATTGTGTATAGTGTATTCAGTATAAAGACTTAAAGAATCTATGGAACGACTTCTATAAATAAAACGGCTAAGATACAATCTTAGCCGTTTTCCAATTTCCTCTTAATTTTTATTTATTATTTCTTATCCTCCTTGACAATTAAGAGGATTTGTTTTATAGAACTATTCCATATTAAAGTATAAAATAGGTCTATATTTCTATTTTTTGGCGCAGGACAACATAAAAAAATGTCTTGAGGTGTTTTTTTATCTTAACAATCCTCACATTTTATGTCATAGTCTATACTGTCTATTACGAAGATGTTTTTCAAACAAATCTTTTTTTATTTTCACAAACAAGTTAGAAAAATTTTTTATTTATTAAAG